>Ga0316207_10000447_pt1 | contig 68635 bp, 64 predicted proteins | sample 6weekpyrite_MG_FD_204943 | JGI IMG/M metagenome (GOLD analysis project Ga0316207, IMG submission 204943) | Microbial mat bacterial communities from mineral coupon in-situ incubated in ocean water Damariscotta River, Maine, United States -... | ecosystem: Environmental > Aquatic > Marine >... | reverse complement strand
CTTTATACACTTCGAATAACAAGTCAATAAACTCAGAAACTTCAGACTGAATTTGATCTTCAGTACAGAAAATATGTGCATCATCTTGCGTGAAATTACGCACACGCATTAAACCATGCAAGGTACCTGACGGTTCATTACGGTGACAGGAACCAAACTCTGCCATACGTAACGGTAAATCACGGTAGCTTTTTAAGCCTTGATTATAAATCTGAACATGGCACGGACAGTTCATTGGCTTAACGGCGTAATCACGGTTTTCAGAATGCGTGGTAAACATCATGTCGCCAAATTTATCCCAGTGACCTGATTTTTCCCAAAGCACCCGATCGACCACCTGGGGTGTTTTGACTTCGGTATAATGGTTCAAGCGTAACTTTTCCCGTATATATTTTTCAACTTCGGTATAAATCGCCCAGCCGTTGTCATGCCAAAACACCATACCTGGCGCTTCTTCCTGGGCATGAAATAAATCGAGTTTGCGCGCAAGTTTTCGGTGATCGCGTTTCTCGGCTTCTTCTAAGCGATGTAGATAGGCTTTTAAGGCTTTTTTATCACTCCATGCTGTGCCGTAAATACGGGTTAGCATTTCATTATTAGAGTCACCACGCCAGTATGCACCGGCAAGCTTCATCAATTTGAAAGCTTTAATCTTGCCTGTTGATGGCACATGAGGACCACGGCATAAATCAATAAAGTCGCCCTGCTTATATAAAGAAAGTTCTTCGCCGTGAGGAATGGCTTCAATTAGCTCTGCTTTGTAGGCTTCACCCATATTGCCAAAAAAATCGATAGCTTCTTCACGAGACATAACGCTGCGCTCAACCTGTTGGTCGAGTTTCGCAAGTTCGGTCATTTTCTTTTCAATTTTTTCTAAATCTGATTCAGTAAAACCTTCTTTATAGGCAAAATCGTAATAAAAGCCATCTTCAATAACAGGTCCAATTGTGACCTGAGCCTCAGGGAAAAGCTGTTTAACCGCCTGAGCAAGCAAGTGCGCGGCAGAATGACGAATAACCTCCTGGCCCTCGTCACTTTTGTCGGTGATAATCGCCAGCTGGCTGTCTTCAGAGATAACAAAACTGGCATCAACCACTTTATCATTCACCTTGCCGGCAAGCGTTGCACGCGCAAGACCGGCACCAATATCATTGGCGACCTCTAAAACAGTAACAGGACTTTCAAATTGGCGTTGGGAACCATCGGGGAGCGTAATTACAGGCATAACTTTTCCTTTTCAGTGGCGATCCATACTAAAGACCGCATGATAATAAATATAAAAAACTTAGAATTTGGTAGTCGCAATCGGATTCAAACAGATGCCCCCACCATATCGAGCTTACTGGAGCATTATTTAAACGTGATTAAATTAACATTTTTTTCTTTTATTTCAAAAACTTAACAAAAACCATTACTCCGTATAATTCCATGTTGTGTTATACTCGTATATATGGAGATCTAAAACATGGACATTAATACCAGCATCACCGTTACTAAGGCTGAAGCATTACTAAACAGCGCGACACTGGCTTGCTCGAATATAACTGGATTTCACAAAACAGGAGCGTCGTGGAGATTAAGGTATAACGGATTAAATGACAAGGGAGTTCATGCCAGAAAGGTTGTAACCATTGGGAAATTTCCCCAAGCGCACCCAAAAGATGCTGTATTAATAATATCTAACTGGGGAAACGACCATTTAGCAGATAAAAAGAACAAAAAGCTATCAAAACAAACCGACTACCAGCAAAGCAAAGCCCGAAACCTTAAATTGTACCTTCAAGGCAGTTACAGTGAACATCAAAGTGGTAAAAAGCCAGCGGTAAAGAAACAACACAAGTTCCACATTTTTATATTGATTACGATAATCCGATAGAAGCTGAAGTATAGGAGAAAAGCAAACACTGGGCTTGAATAATTATGACATTTACGAGTATCGGGGGTGATCGACTAAACCTATGCGGGACGAGTAACGCAACAATAGCAGTATAAAAACCACCGAAAGCAACATACTAATAAAAAATAACTCACTAGAATTCCTATCATATTCACAATTCGATTCGTACAGCCGCACAAATTAAATGTGCCTTATAAAAAATCGAACCCTCAATTATTAACGACAACTACTTATAACTAAGGATATTGAATATAACCCTTTAGTTATTGCTGACATTTTACGGAACAGACAATAAAGGCATGTTGAGAAATTCAAAAAGTTTTTTATTTTCCCTTAGGAATACTTTTAATAAAATGCGTAATAAATGCGGAAAAAATACCGAGCATTAAACCCAGTCCTAACCCGAAAATAACAATCGACCTTCTATTTGGCGCTATGCGGTCCTGAGGAACATAGGCTTTTTGTGTGATGGTAATGGGTGTTAATAAGTTAGGGTTTATTTTAATTTCGCGAAGTAGTGTGAGTTCTTTTTGTACTGAGCGCAAATTTGGTATAAAGGCATCATCAGATTCTCTTGATTTTAATATTTTTAATTGAGCCTTTAATTCTTCCGTATTAGAAAGTAAAAGCGAGAGCATATTTGAGTTGTATACAATATTAGAGAATTTTTTATCATTTATAATTTTATTTAAGTCTGTATTTTTTCGTGACGAAATAACTGATGATTTTTTGATTTCTTCTTTTAATCGTACTATTTCATCTATTTTTTTTTGTTTTGCTAATTCAATTTTAAATTGAATTAGATTTTCAAGCTTGAGAATTGACTTTTGTAAAACATGATTAACATCATTTGTCAGTGTTGATATCGTTATTTTTGTAACGTATTCAAAATATTTACTTAATAGCTCAGCACTTTTTTCAGCATTATCCCACTTTAAAGATATAGAGTTTTCCAGACTCTTTTTGTCTTTTATGTTTATTTCAAAAATTTCCAAGTAGCTGACAGGATTTATTTCTTTAGGGGAGCTACGACCGATTAAAGGAATTATTTCTTTAATGATAAAGTCGATTTTTACTGTTCTTGAATTCAGATTTTTGATGAACTCATCAAAAACATCATCCGTAGAATAATTTGTTATGTTTTGAGCTTCTTCAATGAATTGAATGTTTTGATTGTTTTGATTGTTTTGATTGTTTTGATTGTTTTTAGCGATTTGAATATTTAAGACCTGAATATTATCTTTATTTGGCGGGGTGAAATAGATATCAGACTTGTAAACTTCGGGGGCAGTCAACGCATATATTACTGATACCAATACTGATATGACTGTAACGAAAGCAATAATGTATTTCTGATTTACTAAGACTTTAAACATATCAATCAGGCGTATTTCGTCCTCATATTGATGGGGAACTAAATTTTGTTGAATGTTTTCAGAAACCATCTAACTTCCTTTATATTTGGTAGTTGGTTTTTTAGGGCGGAGGTAAAAAAACCAAGAATTAAATATACATATTATTTTTTATATCTATAATACGGTACGCTATATCTATATGTAAAGGGTTATACGGACTTAAGTGCAGGTTATTTTTTATTCTATCTTATTATTTACTACGGTGTTATTTTCTTCTTTATTCCCCCAAAATAAAGACTAATTATTAATAAAAGTGACTCCGATTACCTTACGCTATTTTGGTTGATGTTTGTTTAATTCAACAACTGGAGCTGGATTACTTTTATTCATATTCACTTTCCACAAATTATCTTCAATATCACCAGAGGGCTGATAACCTTTTACCACATTAATTAAAAGTTCGCGTACACTTTCACAGTTGGATTGATTGATTTCTTTAACTAACTGTTGCACATGGATCATAATTTCATCCCATGTATAAGCTTCTTCTTCTGCTCGCATTATACGTGGATGAACCGTGCCTGTTACATTTTTGCCGATAAGCAACTCTTCATAGAGTTTTTCTCCTGGACGCAGGCCAGAGTATTCAATCTCTATGTCGCCTTCGGGTGCATTTTCATTTTTAACCGTAAAACCCATTAGATGAATCATTTTAGTTGCGAGCTCGTTGATTCTTACCGGCTCGCCCATATCAAGTACAAAAACATCACCGCCTGCGCCTTCTGTGCCCATAGCTCCCGCTTGTATTACTAACTGTGCAGCTTCGGGAATGGTCATAAAATAGCGAATAATATCTGGATGAGTAACAGTAACGGGCCCCCCCTCTTTTATCTGCTCCCTAAATAATGGAACAACAGAGCCTGATGAACCGAGTACATTACCAAACCGTACCATTGAGAATTTTGTATCGGATGTCTTAGTGGCTAACCCTTGCAGTACTAATTCTGCAAAACGTTTACTCGCGCCCATCACATTAGTGGGCCGTACAGCTTTGTCTGTTGAAATTAAGATAAAGGTCTCGACTTTATTCTTCATCGCAGATAAAGCGACGGTATAAGTGCCGAGGGTATTAACTCGAACACCTTCAATAATATTATGCTCCACTAAAGGTACATGCTTATACGCTGCGGCATGATAAGTCGTGTTAATTTTATAATGGGAGAATACTTCAGAAACACGCTTTTCATCCGTCACATTACCTAAAATGGCAACGAGCTGTGTTTGATAGTTATGTTTTTTTATAAGCTGTTTGAATTCTTGTTCAGTCGTGTATAAATTATATTCAGACTGTTCAAATAAAATCAGTTTTTCAGGCTTGCGGCTTAAAATTTGTCGGCATAATTCAGAGCCAATCGAACCGCCCGCCCCAGTAACCATAACCGATTTAGATTTAATACAAGCACCAAAGAGCCTTACATCTGGCTCAACCGAATCACGACCAAGCAAATCTTCTAAATCTATTTCTTTAATATCTTCAAGCTTAATTTTGCCATCGGCGACTTCAGTCATACTCGGGAGTGTTCTGACATGAATAGGATAAGGTTCAAGGAACTGGATAACTCTTTTTCTGGTTGTATGTGATGCCGAAGGAATAGCCAGAAAAATTTCATCAACGTCCAATTTGGCAATAAGCTTATCTAAGTCCTTAATTGAATAGACTCGAAGAGCATTAATGGTATTGTTATGAAGATCATTCTTATCATCGAGAAAAGCAACTGGGTTGTACTCTTTGCTGTAGCCCAGAACAGAAGCTAATTGAATTCCGGCAGTACCAGCACCATAAATAACGACATTACGTTTAAGCTTTTGCTGTACTGGACCTAAAACCTCTATCCCAGCAAACCACCAGCGAATAGTCATCCGACTACCGCCAATTAATAAGATAGCCGCTAACCAGTTAATAATCACAATTGATCTAGGTATACCTTCAAAGCCTACATAAAAAACAGCCCCAGAAAAGACTAACGCGTATAAAGTAACCGCTTTAATAATTGCCCATAAAGCGCGAAAACCAATATATCTCACAATGGCACGATATAAACCAAGTTGAATAAACAGCGGAACCGCAATAATTGGAGCTATTATAAATAACCAATACTCAGATTTAACAGGTACATAAAATTGCCCCAGTCTCATTGAAAATGAGGCCCATAAAGCAAAAAACAGCATAATCACGTCAGCAGATAACATGATGAGCTGTTTTTGAAATCTAGATAAACTTAAAAAATGTCTAACAAATTGGTTCAAAATATTCTTCTTTTTTATATAACTAGCTTTAAGTAGCGTCCATTCCTGACTTTAACTTTAGCACAAGTATAACCAGTGGGACATATGCAATCGAAGTCAAAAAGATCGCAATATTCTGATTTAAATATGAAAGATAAGCAATAGGAAATAACCAACACAAATTTATGATAATTGTGGCTATCGTCACACTTTTATGCCCCATTTTCTTGCTGCATGTTGATAAGCATGACTACATTGAGCAACCAAGCTATAAAAAATGCCACTGCAACAATACCGTTCCAACCAATAACGAAAGTAAAGCTAACTGTAGCAATCAATGCATACAAAGACACCGCCTGCACCACAGCCCACAATGCCTTAAAACCAATATAACGAATCATAGTACGATACAAGAAATACAGAATCAACAAGCAACATAATTAGATGTTTATTGATTATTGATAACGAAAGTAATTAGTTAATTAATGTGAAACCCCATCTCTTTTAATCACTTTCAAAAAGGTCATCCATAAAATTTTAATATCAAACCAAAAGGATTGGTTATTCATATACTCTACATCCAGTGCAACTTTACTAGGAATTGATAGCTCATCTCGCCCATTCACTTGCGCCCAGCCTGTAATACCAGGTAGTAACTTATCCACCCCCTTCTGAGCGCGTAAAGCAATCAAATCATCCTGATTGTAAAGTGCAGGCCGTGGCCCAACAAAACTCATATCACCCTTTAACACTGAAAATAGTTGTGGCAACTCATCTAGACTAGAGCGACGCAAAAAACCACCAATAGCAGATAAATAAGTATCCGGATTATCTAACAGATGGGTTGCTACAGCAGGCGCATCAACTCTCATTGATCTAAATTTTGGCATTTTAAAAATTTCATTATTCCTTCCAACTCGATTTGACCAATATAAAGCAGGGCCCTTAGATGACAAACGAACAGCGATGATTATTAATATCATAGGAGTTGCTAACAGCATAAAAACCACAGTCCCCAGTAATAAATCAAATAGGCGTTTCATTGTTATAAATACCCATCTGGATTCATACTCTGCCAGCGCCAAGCATCTTCACACATCTCATCAAGTTCATATTGTGCTTCCCAGGCTATCTTTTCTTTTGCATAAGCAGGGTCAGCATAGCAAGTTGCTACATCACCTGGCCTTCTATCAGTAATCTGATAGGGTATATTTTTGCCTGAAGCTTTCTCAAAAGCTTTCACCATATCAAGTACTGAGTAGCCATTGCCCGTGCCTAAATTTACGATTAGTACTTGAGGATTATCCCTTAATGCTTGCAAAGCTTTAACATGCCCTTTGGCTAAATCTACTACATGAATATAATCACGCACACCTGTTCCATCAGGTGTATCGTAATCATCACCAAACACACTAAGCTTTTCTAATTTACCAACTGCTACTTGTGAAATATACGGGATTAAATTATTAGGAATATCATTCGGATCTTCACCAATTAATCCACTCTTGTGCGCACCAACAGGATTAAAGTATCTAAGTAGCGCTATATGCCAACTATCATCTGCAAAAAACACATCTTGTAAAAACTCTTCAGTCATTAACTTTGAACGACCGTATGGATTGGATGCTGATAATGGAAAGTTTTCCTTAATTGGAACAGTATGTGGATCACCATACACAGTAGCAGAAGAGCTAAAGACAAATGTCTTACAATCAAACTCACGCATCACTTCAGCTAGAACAAAAGTACCACCTACGTTGGTATCATAATACTCAATAGGCTTTTCTACTGATTCACTCACTGCTTTCAAACCTGCAAAATGAATCACACCATCAATTGAATATTGTTCAAATACTTGTATGAGTGCAGCTTTATCACGCACATCCACTTTATGAAAAGGAATATTACAATTAGCCAGGCTCTCTACACGCTTTAAAGATTCTAACGAGGAGTTGCATAGGTTATCAATTACCACAACCTCATAGTCAGCTTTGATTAGCTCAATGCAAGTATGGGAGCCAATATAACCCGATCCACCTGTTACCAATATTTTCATTATTTATCCTTATACAAGATATCACCAATCTCACACTACGGCTTAAAACCTGGCACTATTTGAATTAAAAGTTTACGCAACCTACCGTATCAATCGCATCATTAAGCCCATCTAACATTGGCTTTAACTCATTCAGAACAATTTATCTTTCCGTAAAATAAAAAAGTTTAGCATTGTGATATTATAATTAAATATCTAGTACGGGATAGTGTAGCTATTCCAAAAATTTATATTTTAAACACTAAGACAATTATAAGCTAACGGAAAGATAATAAATCCTGATTTTCGGATGCTTATATAACGGCTACTAATACAACATCTCTTTCGTACGTAAAAGCTCAATCCCATTAAGATATTTAAAAAATTTAGATAACCGAACAGGTATCTTATTCGATATAATAGCTGCATCTACATCACAATCTCTATCATGTTTCAATTCTATAATAGTACAACTATTGACCTGCACCCCGTAAAACGGACATAGGTTTAAGCCGTTTTTTGTTCAAACTTAAGTGGTGATATATTACCTAAGTGTGAATGACTGCGCTTCCGATTATAAAACCCCTCAATGTATTGAAACAAGCTTAAACGTGCTTCTTGAATGTTTTTATATTTCTCATGGTTTACAAAAGCAGTCAACGAGTTTAGGTAACAGTTGAGTATCACTTTGTTCTAAGTTGCTTAACGGCCTACTTCGCCAGTCATAAAACCCACTTTTTGATACCCCTAAAATACGACATTGAAGTTGAACATCGAATTCAGGATGGGTATCAATAAACTGATATCTTATGCTTGGTGTCTCGCAAAGTAGGCTGCCGCCTTTTTTAATATTTCTCGCTCTTGTTTGAGTTGTGCATTTTCTTTTTTAAGCGCGACCAGTTCTTGCTCTGGACTTAATGTATTAGGATTATCTAAAACATCGCCTCGGCACTGGCTTATCCAACTGTAAAGACTGGGCTCATTAATCCCTAAGTCGCGTGCAACTTGAGCCTGGCTTGTTTCACTCGATAACGCTAAGCGTACTGCATAAAGTTTAAATTCTGTTGTATACTATCTATTTCCCATTTCTGACACCTCATTTCTAGTTAGTTTAACTTGGAAATATATGTCCGTTAAATGGGGTACAGCTCACCATAGAACGATTGAGTGGGAATAACATATTAATAATAAATATAACAAAATGATTTGTATGTAAATAATGAACCCAAGAGTTAAGTAAATTAATGAAGTATCGTCCAGAAATTGATGGATTGCGAACTATCGCAGTCTTATCTGTAATCCTGTATCACGCAAATTTCGATGTTTTTGGTGGCAACCCACTCAAAGGTGGTTTTTTAGGTGTAGATATTTTTTTCGTAATCTCTGGTTTCCTCATCACTTCGATACTGCTCAATGGGTTTGAAAATAATTCTTTAACCCTTCTCAATTTTTACGAAAGACGATCAAGAAGAATTCTGCCCATACTCCTCTTTGTAATGACTGCATCCATGCCATTCTTTTGGATGGTACTATTGCCCTCTGACTTTCAATCGTATTCCTGGCAGTTAATTTCAGGCATTTTCTCGGTATCTAATTTTTACTTCTGGACAGAAGACTCCTACTGGGCAGCAGACTCAATCTTAAAACCATTTCTTCACACTTGGTCTTTGGGCGTTGAAGAGCAGTTTTATCTGTTCATGCCTTTTTTAGTAATTATGATGGTTCACCGAAACTTTACACGACCGACACTTATCTTTTTAACTCTTGCACTACTTTCACTAATTGCATCCCACTACATTAGCATTAGGCATGCTCAATCATCTTTTTACTTGCTCCCTTTTCGAGCATGGGAACTTCTTATCGGTGCGAGTATTGCACTTATGAGGGATAAGGATTTTTCAAGAGTAAGACCTTCCTTTTTGCCAACCATAGGTCTGGCAATCATCTTTGCTTCATTTTATTTTTTTGACGATGAGACTCTTCACCCGTCATTTTACACCTTACTTCCGACCATCGGAGTTGGACTGATAATTATATTTGCAAACGAAAAAGACCTCACAATCAAAATTTTACGAAATAAAATAATGACCTCTATAGGTCTTATTTCTTATGGATTGTATCTCTGGCACTTTCCAGTCTTTTCCTACCTCTCTCACATGGGGTTGTTCCAAAATTCAGATATAAAGTTAGGTGCCATTATTCTGGTTTTTAGTTTATCTATATTCACTTTCTTTGTAATTGAAAAACCCTTTCGTTCGTTCGCTCTCATCAAATCAAAAACCTTATGGTCTGTTCTTGTTATATGGGTTTCTGTTTTATCATTAACTGCTTATTGGGGAACTACAGATGAGTTTGCACAGAGATATCCAGAAATCATAAACCTACCAAGTGAACCAGGTGACTCGGAAAATCACAAATGGTTATCCTCAACTGGCAACCCGAACGGCAATGTAATTCTTGTTGGCGACAGTCATATAAGAGCACTGGCACCTGAATTTAAAAAATGGGCAATAGATAACAATTTCAACTTTGCAAAGTCCACGTTGGGAGGATGCATCTTTTTGCTAAATATGAATAGGGTAAAAAAATCCAACTTTCAAACCAATAATTGCAATATTTCTAATCAAAATGATCGACTTAAATTCATTTTGGATGCACCAGCATCAATAGTACTCATCGGTGGAAGAATACAACTTATTGTTGAAGAATCCATGTTCAATAATATGGAAGGTGTTGATGAAGGTGATTGGGATTATTTTCTACAAAATCAGCATAACAATCTGAAAACGATCCAAGCAAGACGTGATTCAATTGCTAAAAATTACAAACTAACTATCAACAAAATTTTAGATGCGGGGCATGTGGTTGTTCTTCTTTACCCAGTTCCTGAGGTTGCAATCCATGTTCCAAAAAAGATTTTAGAAAAAATAAAAGGCAATATTCCTTCTGCTACAGAAATCATAACTAAGAACCCCATTACTACGGACTATGAAGTCTACAGAAAAAGGGTTGCGAATTCAGTTCATATTCTTGACCAAATTGACTCTCCAAAAATTTATAGGATTTATCCATCGGAAATATTTTGCAACTCTGACTTGAATAAAAGATGCGTCACGCATAGTGATAAGGTTTCATATTATTTAGATGGTGACCACCTAAGCAACTTTGGTGCTCAACTCATTTTAGAAAAATTTACAACCATATTATCATCAGAGAATTTTAAAAATACTTACTCAACACCTTAATTTTCTGAGTAAGATTTTATTGACTTTTCCTCTCTAATATTAATTTCTTTTGCTATATCTATTATGTTTTGATGTTTGGGGTCCCAGTTCGCTTTAAAAGATGTAAAGTCATCAAACTTTAGAATGCTTTCTGGATGTTCAAAACCTTCTTTAGCATTCTTAAAATCATTCTTGGAACATACGGCCAATATGATGCCTCGTTGTTTTAATTTTTTAGCATATTTTTGAAATGATGTGAAGGTTCCAGCAACTGCTGTGTCTGTTCCAATATGGATACTATCTAGTCCATCATCTCCTATACCCCCTCCCCAACAAGTGTTATCTATATCTAAAACCAGGCATTTTTTTGTTTTACCAAAAATTGAATTGATTATTTTGCTAATACTAAATGCTAATTCAGGGATCGCACTTAGACTTAGAGCATATTTTGCTTGATGCCATATTGATTTATCAAGCCAATTCTTTAGCCCAAGATAAGAAGATAAATAATTAATGTCATTGATATATAAGTTTTTTATTTCTCTTGAACTTTTAGCGAATTCATTATTTAACTGATTTATAAAATATGTTTTTCCGTGGATATCAGAAAAATCTAAATTTCCTAGACTTCTATCTAATGTATAATCAAAATTATTTTGAATAATTGCACAGCCAAATTTAGATAAGCAACTCCATATTGATTTATATCTTTGTATTTCATTATTTAGTAATGTAGATATTTCATCTTCACTATCTTTATATCCAGGGTATTTGATAATATTTTTATTAGTAGTGTGGATATACACTATATCTGGATTAAATTTATCTAAAATATCATTTCCAAACAAAGCATCTTCATAATATTTATTGTAATCAGACTCATAAAAATTTGGTTTTATTCCATTGTTTAATAAAAACAGTTCTAAAATATTTTTTTTTCAGATGTAGTAGAACCGCCTAAGATAACTATATTTTTTTAATTAAATTACCTTTTAATAATAGGTTTTTTTTATAAATTTCTTTTTTCGTAAAATCAAGTCATTATTAAATGGATATTTAAGCATGTTTTTCCTTTCAGAATTCACTACATAAATTCAATATGGGGGGGGTTACATTTATAAATTATTAAAGTTTAGTTCCTGTTTATCACTATATAAGTGATTAGTAAAATAGATTTTTTTCATCTACATCCTACTACAACCATATCACCTTTTAACACTGAAAATAGTTGTGGAAGCTCATCTAGACTAGAGCAACGCAAAAACCACCAATAGCAGATAAATAAGTATCCGGATTATCTAACAGATGGGTTGCTACAGCAGGAGCGCCATTAACATTGATCTAAACTTTGGCATTTTAAAAATTTTATTATTCTTACCAATGCGTTCAGACCACTAAAGTGCAGGGCCGTTTGAGGTAGTAAGAACCAAAACAGCTGTTAATAAAAGTGGGGACTAGCAGCATTAAAAACAGAAAAATTGCCAATACTAAGTCAAATACTCTTTTCATTCTTTGTAATTTTATACAATTGCTCATCCATTGATGTAACAGGGCGCCAATCTAACAAATCTCTTGCCTTGCTGCTGTCAACAATGAGTGAAGAAAACAAGCGTACCGCATCAGCCTCTTTGCCTAATAATTTTGCCACAAAAACCATCCAACTTACAGGAATAGGAGGTAATAATACTTTTTTATTAAATGCTTTAGCAATATTTTTTAACAGTTGTGTTGTCGAAAGGTTGTCATTATCAGAAATTAGAAAAATTTCATTAGCAGCCTTGGGATGTAAGGTGCAAGTAATAATAAAACTCACTAAATTATCAATGGCTATTAATGACCTAGAATTATGCACAGCACCTAACGGCAAGGGAAGTATAATTTTAGCCCCTGCCCATTGAATCAGTCTGCCAAAATTTCCTGGTGCACTTTTTCCATACACCAAGGGTGGTCGAATAATAACTACCTCTAAGGCACTATATTTAGCCAATTTTAACAAGCCCTGCTCTGCTTCATACTTGGATAGTGCGTAAGACTCTTGGGGATTAGGAATATCAACCTCTGAAAACGGCACATCCGTTTGATTACCATTGACCCTAATTGAGCTTAAAAATATAAACCTTTTAACTCCAGCTGTTGCAGCCTGTTTTGCCAAATTAAGTGTTAATTTGGTATTAATCTTACGAAATTCATCTAAAACTGATGCTTTAGCCTTATCAATTACATGTGCCCTACCCGCCAAATGAATAATACAATCAACATTGGCAAGGCTAGCAGAGAAATCAGGATTATTGCCAAAATCTCCTATAATAAACTGTCTAACTTTATCAGGAAATAGGTTAGTTTTATGACGAACAGCTATCGATACAATAAAGTTTTGTTTTAGTAATTCCAAAACTAAAGCTTTACCAATGAAGCCGGTGACACCCGTAAGTAACACTCTCATTTCTTTAGTAATCCTGTTATTTTGGCAGGATATTTGGATAATATCTTGAATATGCTAGTCTTTATACCATTGTCCTTGCAAACCTTTAAAGTTTCAATATTGTTTACCCAAATACTACTAAAAGTAGTACTCACACCCCCAACTCTCATTTTAATTAGAGGCTCTTTCATGTAACAATATACCAATTTATGGGTATATAAAAATCTTACCATTAAGTCAAAGTCAGCGGCAATTTTTAAATCTGTTCTAAATACTCCGTACTTATCATAAACATCTCTTTTTACAAAGAAAGTAGGATGAGCAGGCATCCATCCAAAAGCAAATTTTGCAGGAGTAAATCGACTACTATCATAATACCTTACAATTTTATTCAAATTTTCAGATCTTACATACACCAAATCAGCAAAAAAACAATCTATTTTTTTTTCAAATTCTTTGACAACCTTTTCTATTACAAAGTCATTTATATAAAAATCATCAGAATTCAAGATTCCTACAATATCACCTGTGGCCATAGATATGCCCTTATTCATAGCATCATATATACCTTCATCTGGTTCAGATATAAACGTTGAAATACTATCTTTATATCGATTAACAATATCCACCGTCCCATCTTTAGAGCCTCCATCAATCACAATATACTCTATGTAAGGATATTTTTGAGCCAAGACAGAAGAAATTGCTGTGTCAATATATCTGGCACCATTATAAACAACCGTAATAATAGAAACCTTTTTAACCATTCGCTTTACTTTCTTTTACAGAACTAGTGTGTCTCGGATAGCAATGAATAAAATACACTAAAAAATAAATAACAACTGGATATCCTGGAGATATAGCGGGGAGTAAGGCTAAAATAATCAAGAAAATAGCTAATATCTGTCTATTGCTACTATATAACAATAAATAAAATAAGAAAGACACTAGGGGAACTAAAAATAAAAAGCCAAAATGAAATACCATTCTTCCAATATAAGAGCCAATTTTGTTATCTGAAGATAAAAAATTATAAATACCATCTTCTTCACCTGTTACACCTATTTGTGAAATTACGCTATCTGTCGCTGGAAGAAAATCATTGTAATAGGAAAGAATAAAGGGTGTTAAGATTTGAGATATGCGTGCATTAGCACTACTATCTTGATTGTATAAACCTTCAAAGCCACTTTTTAAGAATAAAGATACAATTTCGCCAAATCTCAAATCAGCCAAGATAAAAAAGAAACCCAAAAATCCTATTGATAACAATATCAAACCAACCTTGAAAGATATTTTATTTTTTAAAATTACAACTGCCCCAACAAATGTAAAATAAAAATAAGCAGCCACAATTGATGCAGATAAAAATAAGCCAGATGCTGCAAACAGCATAAGTATAGGCTTAAAAAACTTCTCCTTTGATGAAAGTAATAATAACGACACAAGTAAAGAAAGATGCATTCCGTAAAATCCAGGTTCACTGGTAAACCCCGTTACACCACGACCACCAGTTGTTCTTGCGTGCACAATATATTCAAATATTTGCTCACCAATTACCACCTGAAAAACACCTGCAGAAAGAGAGATGATAATGGAATATTGAATAATCTTCTTCGGAAATCCAAATAATTTAATATATTGTTGAAAAAAAACAAATGACATAGCCATAGAAAAATATCCTACAACTTCTCTAAGGAATTCAAAATGTGAGATTTCACTACTAAAACTATTAAACAACATAAATAAGATCGGAAGAAAAAATAAAAAATATCCTCCGCTAATACGCTCACTTGACAGGATATATGCAAATATTGCAACGATCATCAGTAACATATAAAATGGCTGAATACCGCCTTCTAAAATTCCAAATGAAATCCAGGGGAATAAAGAAAGAATAAGTGCAGAATTGTATACATATATTAATCTCATATTATTTTAATATCTTATTAATAATTTTAATAATTGCCTTATAGCGATTATTATACTTACCGAATTTGGAAACAATATATTCACTTGCTTCAAAAAGATAATCATCATCATTAACTTTTTTTGAGGCACTAATAATAGAAGCTGCACATGATTCAATAGAATAAGGATCGCAATAACATGCATACTTTCCTACTATATCTGAATTAAATACCTTATCAGAAGTAACTAGTGGCTTCTTAAAATAAAGGGATTCAGTACAAACAGAAGAAAACACCTCTAAAACACTTGGCATAAAAACAATATCACTATTAATATAGAGATCAGGCATGTCGAAATATCTTTGCTGTCCAATATAGGAAATTCCAATATTTTCATCATTAAAGAGTTCATCTTTACTATCATTGATATCATTCTCCTTATCAATTGTAATAATAAAATGAACTTTAAAGCCCTGCTGTTTCAAATGATGGTATAGATCTGGGATGATATGAAACCCTTTATGAGGGTACCTTTCAAATGGGCATAGTACTTGTAGGGTGCCCTTCTCAGAATTATAAAATCTGCTCCTTTTATAAGATGTTACTTCCGTATTAAAACCAACAGAGTTTGGAATAACAACACCCTTATCATGATTTATTTTTTTCATGAAATCACTTCTGGTTCTTTCAGTCTGGAAAAGAAAGTAATCTGCTTTTTTTATATAAAATGACTGGTATTGCGTATGAATATATCTAACAAGAAAGCTTATAATATTACGTCCAAAAAAAATATCTTTTGCTGATGCAAATAGTATGTATGGATTAGAGCACCCCATAAAATGAAGCTGGTTAAAATTAATATAGGCTGGCCCAGCCATAGTAAATATCAGGTCTGGATTAATCTTATCTACATGGCTCTTTATTTTAAACCTTGATAAAATTGACTTTGAAGGACTTACGTGACACACAAACAATCTATCATTATGTATATTATATTGTTGAATAATTTTGTATACAGCATTTGAAACCAAATAATAATACTCATTACCTGAATCATCATTTATTGTAGAAATAATAAAGTTAGCTGAGTTCTGGACAGTTCCACCTTTGATATTTGTTGTGCAATTAAACAATATTTTATTCATTTTATTTAACCGTCACTTTTGTGGTAAATTTTAAGTATTTTTCCCCAACATAAGATGTCGTAAAAGTTTCTAAATATTTTTTTGTTGCCAGTTCTAAGCTCTGTTTTTGCGTAAAAACATTTATAATAGCTTTCGACATACTCTCAATATCTCCATCCGAAATCACTGTGGCATTTGTCAATGGCAGTAATTCAGACGCCCCTCCAACAGATTTGTAAGATATTAAATTATCACAATATGCCAAACCCTCAACAAACACATTTCCAAAACCTTCAAACTTAGAAGTGTTAATTATGCAATGAGATTCAACCAATAATTTGGGGATATTTTCACAAAAATTCACCATGCTAACTTTATCGAAAGCTTGATATTTTTCAATTAACTCTAAAACTTTACTTTTTTCAGGGCCATCGCCAACAATTAATAACCTACAGTCTGGTATTTTCTCTGCAGCCATTAAGAAGGCTCTTACTGCATGCTCAACTCTTTTCTGTGGTACCAGTCGTCCAATAAAGACAATTGTTTTCCATTTATTTTGTTTCTCAAAACAACCTTCTTTAAGAAAATTTTTTTTAGCCTGATAATCATCATCAAGTACAGGATTGTTTATTATTATAGTCTTACTTTTAGCGAGCTTAGCATTTACAAGATATAAGGCTGACTTCATGGTTGCCTTAGAATTGAATATTACCCCGTCACAAGTTTCAAGTGAAAAACCTTGTAAAAGAAGATCTATCTTAGAAAAAAGAGAGGTGGGCTCTTGATAAACATTTGCAATGCGGCAAATTAGTTTATGCGTTTTTTTTGTAAGAAAAAACTTAACAAGACTTGCAGTAAAAATTGAACTCGATAATGTCGAAATAACAACATCGGGACGCCTAAGTTTCAAATATTGATAATATTTGAAACAACTCAAATAACCATAGCTAGCTCCTAAATATTTTATATTTAGCTCATCATCAAACTTTAAGACCCCTTTATTTGTAGCACTTACAAGCTCGACATCATGGCCAGCGTCTGAGAAATATTTTAGCAATCTTAAAAAAACCCTTTCCGCTCCGCCATTTCCAAGTCCTGCAATAAATAATGAAATTTTCAAAATACTTTTTTTCTATTTACTAATACTTTAGCTTTGTTATACACGGGAGGAAACCCTCATCATAGAGCGGAGTCTCATTAATTTTTCCAGGTAAATCCACTATCTTAACATCAATACCCAATATAGCAGCTTCAATAGCTAAGGAACTATATGTAACATACACTCTGGAAACTTTCGATAATATTTTTTCGATACCGTCTGTTTCTATTTTTAAATTTTCTAAATGCAAAAAATTATCAACATATCGATTATCCCCTCTTGGGTGTGTTTTTAATATAAATTGATATTGCTTATTATTTAAAATTAAATCAGCTAACGAACTCACAAGAAATTCCCCATCATGAAGACCGGGCGCAATCAAAAAAAGATTAGGTTCTGAGTTATTCCTATTGATTTTATTAAGATAAGATAGTCTATAAATTTTTTTCATTACTCGGACATTATTATATCCAGATGATTTATATATATTGGCAGAATGCACGTCTTCTGCCAGAATTTCATCTGGCACTGGAAATGAAGTAATGGCATCTTTCCTCATCATTAACTCTTTTCTTGCGGCTATATAAAGTAATTTTCTTTTTGATGCAGGACCATGTTGAAATCCAATTAAGTAAGTATCAGGCGATTCAGTCTTAAAAGTATAAGTAAATATTCTTCCATATGTATACTCATGTAAATAATAATACAAAGAAGAAACCTTATGGGTCTTAATAAATCTAGTTAAGGGTTTTTTCCACATTAATATTCTAGGTATTCTTGCCATTGAAAATATCAGTTCATTGTGGATATAGCCTGACATATCAACATTATTCAATATGTACCTTTCTTTAAGTAATTTTCTAAATTTTCTTGATAATTCAAATAGTGAAATAAATGACCGTAACACATCATAACTCTTCAGGTAACGATCAAGTATATAAACACTATTATAGGAAGATAGAGATCTAATGTATTTCAAAAAATTAAAAATACTCACATTCTGATGCAAGCCGTCAGTCATAATATTGACCAAGAAAGCCTTACCTTTGGCTAATTCTGCATATTTATCCTCTTTCATCTCATAATTTAAATGGAGCGGATATCTAGTCAGAAATAATTTATCTATTGTTTTTACATCTGCAGAATCTTTACTCTTGTCAAAAAATCTTCTAAATAAAACACTAACAAATGTTTTACTAAAAAAAACCAAGTGCTTAGCAGCTAATTTATACAGATTGTACCTATCAACTACTAAATCGATTGACCGACATGGAATTCCTGTAGAAATAGATCTCATCATAGTGTAAAACTCAAATGAAGTACTATCGACTACTATACGGTCAATGTTATTATTTGAGATGAATTTCTTTAGAAACAAAGCACTACAATAATCAGAATACGTTGAAAAAAATTCACTGCGCTTACAGGAGAAATCGCTTAAAAAGTACAGCGACAATTTCTTGTCAAAAATTAATTCTTGTTCTATAAATTTTTTATTCTGCCTGTATATATATTCAGAATAATCCTCTATATTCTTAAGGGCTATATCATTTAACAAGACACTATCATTTATATTATTAATGTCAGGCCCGACAAGATTCCCTAAATGTAACTTATAGAGTGAATTAGTATCGCCAACTCTTGTTACAATTTTTTTATTACTTATACCTCCATATATATATAAAACATGCATTTTAATTTAGATTTTTTGACTATAATATTCCGGAACAGGAAGAAGACTCATCTTAAGCCTCACTCTAGCTTTGGATTTTTTCCATTTTCCAGACTGATTAAATTGACTATCTGGCGTTCTCCAATTCTCACCGTATCTATGCACAAGAAAATTATCTGTATCTTCTGGAATGTTGACATTTATTCCGTAAAAATCAATTTTTTTTAAATTAAGAAAGTACTTTTCTGGAAATTGATGATAAATACATGTTGATGTTCTAATGTGAAATTGTAGATACTTATCAAACAAAAATTTGATTATTTTTTTAGGTATTAAACCAGAAATCCTAAACCATTTTTTTGTTTTTGGGTTGGATAAATTTCTTAAGATAAATATTAGTTTTGTTTTTGTTACTTTAAAAATTCCTTCGGGCTTTTGAATCCATCTCATATATGCATAGCCTTTCATTCTTGTATATAAATAGATATCAACATTAAATAAATCAGCATCATGCTCCGAATTGATTTTTAATTGAATTATGTTATCTAAAAAAGGGAAATTTTTTTGAACAACGACAGAGTATCCTTTTGAGCTAAAAAAATTTATAAATTGATCTGGGCTTGGCATATTTTCACGCCAAATACCGATATCTATATCATGCTCCCAAGAGAAAACTTTCCCATCTCGGTATGCCGATAGCGCAGTACCAGCTTCAAGCCAATAATTGATTTCATTCTTTTTAAAAAATTCATCAATTAATAAAAGACTGTTTTTAATTTTATTCAAAACTAAACTCAGCCACTTTCTTTTTATCCCAAACAACTTCGTGTAGATTATGCATACATATCCTTCTTATTTTAGTGTAGATTTAAGATTTCAAGAGTATTAGATTTATTTAAATTATTCAAAGGTTTAAATAACTTATTATAGCTTCAAAAAATCTGTTGCATTATATATTAACGTATCACCTTCACTGAACGGTTTATTACAAGCTTCACCTATATAAATAAAATCTACCCCTACATCCGTTGATGCCATAAAGTCAGATTCAGCGTCACCAAAAAACACACTATCATTTACAGAAACATCAAATTCAGCTAATGAATTATTTAAATTTTCCTTTTTACCTGTTGGTGAACCATAGACAGCACTAAAAAAAGAGGTTAATCCTTTTTTTTCCACAATTGTAGATATTTCATCTGTAGGTGTAGCTGAGTTAACAACACATATTTTTTTACCTGAACAATTTTTTTCAATAAAGTCCATTACTCCCGGTATTTCATTTGCGGCAATCACTTTATCAACAACAAGCTTTGAAAATTTATTACAAAGATCAATCAATTTTGATTCATTAAGCGGAACCCCCAAGAACTCAGTATGATATTTTTTTAATTTTTCAAAACGAGAGACGCCACCATGATTTTTATGATGATTAACGACTTTATTAACAATGTCGTTTCCATAAGATTCATAAAGCGCAGCAAATGCTTGAGTCTTGATTTCTACTGAATCAGCAATGACCCCATCAAAATCAAAAACAAGTAAACTCTTAGAATCTATTAAACTCTTAACTGTTGATGCATTGTTGATAATACTCAAATTTAGATCTGCCCTATTAGTGTTGCTGGTGAACCATCTGCATTTTTGTATCGAAAAGGTAAGGCGATAACTTTTTTCAATTTTGTCGACTTTGTTATATTACCGAGAGCAAGATCTTCAAAGATTCGTATCCCTGAACCTAAAAATGCCTCATGTGCAAGACGACCAACTTCACGATATTGGAAGCTAGAGATGGAAATAGCATCCATACCAACAGCAGAAAAACTTTTAAATCTTTTCATTAAATAGTCACAAATATCAGGTGAGAAGCCAGGTGGATATTTCCAGAATCGCTCTTGATCTCGATACTTTTCTATACCAGTCTTTAGGAGAACTAAGTCCGCATCTTTTATACTCTCAGAAATACATTCCTCAATCTTATTTACAGTAATAATTTCTGGTTCTGTCACATACAATGCTCACAAGTATTGGTTTTTTAAAAACCCAATCACTGGCTGAATATTTATCTATACCGAGACCATCACTAATAAAATGACGAGGAGCATCTACATGAGAGCCAATATGATTCGATAAATTAAGAGTGACAGTGTTACATGAATCGCCACATTTCATTTGCATTTCTGCAACAGCATTAAAAGCGCTACCACCTCCATATGCAAAAGTATTCGATGAGGTCACATGTGATAACCAGAGCCATTCATTTTCTGAAGTCATTCACCCTCCATTTCGAGATGTATTTCCTCAACAAGCTCCAATATACCCTGCCCAATATCCATAAATTCTTTTGGCACCAGTTTTTTTGCTTGCTTTGGTGTGTAACGATAAGGCGTCATAATGTAATGATCTGAGTCGATATTTTTATTTATAAATTCAACATTTTCATTTACGCCCGCAATTTCAAAAATCATATTAATTAATTTTTTTGATGATAGAACTTGTTGACCCGTAACAGTAATCGCTTGATTCTTGTGTTCTTTGTCCAGAATATCGACACTTAATTTAGCAGCATCTTTTACATGTATATATTCACGAACTTCATCCCCTGTTCCTCTATAATCAAGACTACCTTGACCCACTACCTGTTTTACATACCGTCGCAATCCATTCCAGCTTTGAGCTCTCGGCCCATAAAGTGAACCATATCGAAGTAATGTATAGTCCAAATCAAATTGTTCATGGAAAGCTTCAATAACTAGTTCTGAAGCTTGCTTACTTGCACGATAAAAAGATCCATATGGACTATAAACATACATTGTTGATGCATAAATAAACCTTTCAACACCAGCATCTACGGCAGCTTCTAACGCAGTAGTGGCTCCCATTACATTGAGATTTATCGTATCATATGGGCGGTCTTTTGCTTCGCCTATATCAGCAATCCCACCAAAATGATATAAGAAGCGAACTCCATCAAGGACTTCTTTAAGCAAAGTACGATCCAGCATATCACCAACGACCATTTCCTGATCGCTTCTTAACCACGGCGACTCAATGTGATCAAAAATTACTACCTTATAACCACGCTCACTCAATACATCTGCTGTATGACTTCCCATGAATCCGGCACCACCAATAATAACGACTTTATCCATTCGATAATTACCCTTATTATAAACCTTCACGTTGAACAGCGTATTCATCTTCAGGTACCAAGCCTTCTAAAGGTTTACCTGTAACAAAACGCACAGCTTCTTCAGTAGCTTCTCTTTCCATTCTGGTTCGACAATCGACGGACATAGAACCCATGTGTGCCGTCAAAATACACCGTTCTATTTCACGAAGTTTCCCGGAATAAGGCTCCTGAACAAATGCATCAATTGATGCCCCTGATAAATGCCCTGCATTCATGACATCATAAAGATCATCTTCATTAATGATTCCACCTCTTGCTGTATTAATAAGGATAGCATCGGGTTTCATCATCTCAAGTTGTTCTTTACGAATCATATTCTTAGTATGTGCAGTAAGAGGAAGATGAAGACTTATTACATCTGCCTGTTTGTATATTTCTTCTTTTGTTACCCATTCGACTTTAAATTGTCGATCAATCTCGGAATTAGGCAGGGTATCATTTAGAAGTAACCTTGGTGTACCAAAACTCCGCAAGCGATTTAACACACGTGTACCAATTCTACCAACACCAATAATACCAATTGTGACTTCTGGAATACGTCGTCCAAAATAACGGTTCCAATTACCATCATGCATCTGTAAATTGGATAAATGTACAGAGCGTAACATTGTCAACATCAAACTAAGGGTTAACTCAGCTACAGCTGGCGCAGGCGCATCGGGCGTATAAGAAACCTTAATACCTCTTCGTTCTGCAGCTAATAAGTCAACACTATCTAAACCAATTCCAACCCGTGAAATCATCTTTAGATTCTTACCATTTTCCATTACCCTATCTGTGATTTGTTCTGTTCCTGCAATAATGACATCAAAATCAGTAATCATTTCCGCTAACTCATCTTCTGTTAACTTTTTCCCCAAAGGGTTAATCAAATACTCAATACCAGAATCTTCAAGCAACTCAAGAGGTAAACGATTTTTGTCACCAAAGGGTACTGTAGTTATCAATGCTTTCATATAAATAGTCTCATCTGTTTTTTTATTTAAAAATAGCTATATTATCAATAAAGTTAGCAGTCAGTATATCTAAGCGATTTTTTATGTAATAGTTCATTATGCACATTCAACGAATTATCTAAGCCATCAACATTCAAATTATATTCTAATTTAAATTTATCAAAAGGAGAACTGTCCTTATCTCCAAAAGGGGATCGTTGTAAATAATACTTTACACATAGTTTCCTTCTCTTATTATTTTTTAATAATTAGTTTAAAGATTTTTGAGCTATCATTCCATCTTTTAAATGATAAATGTAATCAGCGTATTTTAAAATATCATCTCGATGTGTAACAACTATTATTGTTTTTCCACTCATATATTTAATAATATTTTCTACAACTTTAGATGCAGTATTTTTATCTAATGCGCTTGTAACTTCGTCGAGTATTAAAATATCAGGTTTTTTTATCAATGCTCTTGCAATGGAAATCCTCTGCCTCTGCCCTCCAGATAACATCGCACCTCTATCGCCAACTACAGTGTTATAGCCTTCTGGCATATTCATAATAAATTCATCGAGCTCAACATACTTACAAATATCTCTCAAAAAATCAAAATCAATATCTTTTTCGCCCATACAAATATTATCTTTTATTGAAGAATGAAATAAAAATACATCTTGACTAACATATCCAATACATTGTCTCCACATTTGAGTATTTATATCTTCAAGATTATCATCACCAATTGTAATAGTTCCAGAGTTTGGCTTGTATAGACCCGTTAACAGGTCGACAATTGTTGACTTTCCAGATCCTGATGAGCCTAATAATGCAGTAGTACTTCCAATAGAAATATTTAGCGAAAAATCATGCAAAATTTTCACCTTATCAGTATAGGAAAAATCTACATTATTAAAACTTATACACTTGCCAAAATATTTTTTTAGATTTATATCTGACTTAAAAACATTGGAGTGAGAAAAATCTTTACTACTCATTAACTTATGCACCAGTTGCATAGAAGGAAGATACCTCTCTACAGCCATTTTATTTACCAATAGTCTAGAAAATTGGGTCATTGTTTTATATGCTACAATCACAATCATACTGATAATTGGTAACATTGATTGAAAATAACTTTGATCATAATAATAGGCCATATACAGAACATATCCGACAATAACTGTAACCATAATCATTTCTGCTAACGGAGCTGTTAATGCAGAAATTGTATCCCATTTTACTATAATACGTTTAATTTTATGCAGGCTGCATGATAATTTATTTTTTAACAATTTCCCAATGTTCAAAATTCTAATATGCTTCATTGCAGATAAATCTTCACTAATTTGAGATAAAATCTCCTGATTTAGATGTATTTCTTCATTACCAACACTTTTTGCATATTTTTTTATTGGTCTATTGATGAAAATATATGCAATCATAGCTAAAACTATCATTGACAAGGTGAGCTGGTAACTACTCATAAACATTAATATAAGAAATGCTGGAATCATTATTAAACCAGTGATAAATTCAATCAACTGTAAAAGTCCCATTGCAGCGTTCTGAGTTTCGGTAATTGCATTGTTTACCAAGTCACCATGCTTCAACTTAATATAATCCTTGTATGGCATATGAAAATATGACTGTGTTATTTTCTTTACTGCGTTAACTTTAAATGTGTATGCATAATTACTTCTTAAATATTCTCTTAAAACTTTCAGTAAATTCTTGATTAGCATCACTAGAAAAAATACTATTGCAGTATTTGAAGCTGTTGCTTCCATGTTTAAATAAGAGAATAATAAAGAAAAAGCATTGCCGACACTTGACTTAGAATCCGAATCTAACAAGGATTCCATTAAAGGAATAATCATTGCAAAGCCGAAAGTCTCAAATAGTATTGACAATGTAATAACCATCACTAATACAAAAAAACTTAATTTTGTTGATTTGATTAAGTTTCCAGCTGTATGTCTAACATCACTTAACATTTAAACCCTCATTTTCAAAAAAATAACTATTGATCAATAAATCTCTTTAAATCTAACGCTATTTGACTTAAACCATCACTCTGTCCGATATTGAAATCTTTTTTCATTTTTTTAATCGAATCAAAAGTTTCAGATTTTGACAAGCCTCGCCAATAAATAATATTCTTACGTATTTCAGACAAGCTACTCTCATACCCCTTATAGTTAGCAAGAATTGACGGGCATTGAGTCATATTTATTGCAATAACAGGCTTATTCTTAGCAATTGACTGCCAAATAGTGGTGGAAGTGAGTGCCATAGATATAGTTAAATCTGCAATTTCTATTAAATTTTCAAATCTATTACTTTCTAACTCTCTTGGCTTCTCGCAATGAATAACAAATATATTAGGATTATTCTGATCTAAATCTTGAAACCATTTAGGCAATAAGCGTAATTCGCCCTTCTTACCCTTTACGATAAATAATGTCTCGGGCATCTGTTTAGCCAAACCTAAAGAAGACTTAAAAAAACTTTCAAGTTCGCTATAAGCCCAATATCCAAAGCCTGTTTTTTCAACAAATACTTGGCATGGTGTCAATACAATACAATACTTATATTTCTTTAAAGTATCAGATAATTCACTCGATATACCATTAGAAATTCCTGGAACATCTCTAAAAAATTCAACTCTTTTAAATGAGTCTATCCTTCCTCCATAATTATTTTGCACTTTCTCATCAATACTATTCATTGAATAATATCGATCTAAATGATTAAAATCGAATGTTCGATAAGGTGGGAAGATAAAGGTTTCATTCAAACTTACTATTTTTGTATTCGTATTTTTATTTTTGTAAAATAAAATATAAATAGGCTTATCAACAAGAATCCCACAAATAACAGATGGTGACATTCTTGAAAAGATATTGGCTGTATATGTATCCATTACACATCTTTCAAAGATATACACATCAACACCATTTTTAAAATAATATACTAAATCAGCAAAAGACTGTATCAATGTATCCATAAAAGCTTGCACAAATCTCTTATTCATACCTTCAAATGAATTAAGAAAATAAAACCCAAACTTTTCTCTATGTTTACTAGAAATCGGATAAACGCCCTGAATATAATTATGATTCTTTGTATTTATCTTGTTACATAAGTATGAGCACTCACCAAGATCAGGGTAAGGTTTTTTTCTAAAGAAAATAATTTTAGGAACAGGTATTTTATTTTTAAAACTTAAATCTAAGTATAAATCTCGTATGAGCTTAAATATTAATTTGATTAGTAATTGTAAATAGACAGTAATAACAAAAAAATTTACTGGAACTGGGGGGTGAGTGTTATTATGAATCGCGTAAAGTAGGCGAGGTGATATTTTTTTAATATGAGAATCTGGTGTAGCTAATTCACTAACAGCCATCTCAAAAGCATAATAGTCCAAAATTGATATATCGAGTGTTTTTCGAATATAATCTAATCTATAAATATTCCCTTTCCATCTATCTTTAAAAGCTAAAAAATAATCATTAGCAAGTTTTCTTGCTTTAGGCTCATACTCAACACTATTAATTGCAGAAGGGAATTTAATAGGTGTGTAATTTCTTATCGGAAGGTTGTGCTCGCCCCAAACAAATACCTTATATCCAAAAAATTGATAAATATAAATTTTTAAAACATACCACCATTTATTTGATTTAATACGATATACGTATAACTCTTTATTTTTCAAAATAGTTACCCTTTATTTTTAATAGCAATATATATTTCAAAGGGCAAGTGTTTTTTTTCATAGGAGGATTGATACGTTTTTTTGCTAGAATTAAATGAGTAGCTCGCTTGCTATATGGAAAATTTAAAAATAAAAATGTCAAACTATAAATAAAAAATCTTTAGACCCTTTTATACTTGGCATAATTTCCATTGAAATCCAATTTAAATAGTCACCTTTACCTGAGCAAATACTATATTTTTTATATCCTAGCTTGGATAAGTAATTCCATACACTTTCATTGGTGACACCTGCAGCTTTAAATGAGTGTTCATTAAATTCTATTTTTAATACTGGAGAATGTTTAACGATAGTTGAAGACATTCCTTTTAATACTTCCAGTTCTGACCCCTCTACATCAATTTTTATAAAATCAATATGGTCTTTTTCAAGTATTTCCTTACAATCATCACCCTTGATAAAACTTGCATTTTTTGCATTTTTATCTTTTGTATACACACTATAACAACCCAATTGTTCTTTGTCGGTAAATTTAAAAATTTTGGTTAAAAAGCTATAGAAATTGAACGCCATAGGCTGTCCAATTGGCATATCAATTTTTTTTGAAAATAACCCTAATTGTAATGCTGTAATATTACTGATTTTATTGTATGTTATATTTTTTTCTAGCTGTTTGTATGTATCTGGAAATGGTTCAAATGAGATTACACTTGTACCGGAAATGATAGAATATGCTATTGAATAAAAACCCAAATTTGCCCCAGCATCAATAATATTAATATTTTCCATTTGTTTATAATATTTAACAAACTCAACCTCTTTTTTCAAATGGGAAAGAAAATCATCATGATTTATAGATCGATAACTCTTTACCATATACCCTTGGCCAATAAAATCAAACCCAAAGGCTTTCATTCTCATTTCGCCCCTCAAAGTTGTTTTATTTTTTATTTGTTCTAATAGTTCCTCACTAAGCTTTAGATATTTGTTCATAATACATCCTTATTGATAACATCTAACTTATTAATTCTATATTTATCTTGATCATTAAGGTGGTTTTTTAATATACCATTACCCATTGACACTCCAAAAATACGACTTGGGTTGTTAATTCTGTCGACTACAATATCACCTAAATTACCATAAAAACCGCCGCCAACAATATTACAAAAACCTAAATCTTTCTTGCCATAAGAATTTTCTAAAATATCTTGCATTTTTAATATTTCATAAATATATGACTCTATTGAAGGTGTTTCATCAGTGCGATAAATTTCCATTAAAGCCTGCTCCGCCGGTGATGAGTATTTTTTTATCATTATTTTCTAAAATAATCCTTTAACTGCTCCACACCTCTCGGCTGGTTTAGTTTTAATTACCTAAAATCCACTCAAGTGAATTAACTTTTACTCTTTAGATTCACCGTTTATACAATAACTACGGTGAACTTGAACATCAGCATAAATTGCTTGAGATACCTTGATTTTCATACTTTCTGCTTGGTGAAGGTGGACTACCATCTTCATTACAAAAAAGACTTAACATGCCTGTTTACAGCAATACCAGAATCACCCGCAAACAGGATATTATTTGTACATGTTAATTTCTTTTTTATTATTCGTAAGAATGTTGATTAATTCTTCTCTAACAAAAACCAATTTATATCATCTTGTGGAAAATAGTTATCCCTATGATAAAGGAATCCATAATCAACTAAGGTTAAATCACGATACTTATCGAGCATTTCTCCAGCAAAATCTCTCTTAAATAATCGATCACTATGCTCTCGATAAACTACATTTACAGGTGTTGGGTTATAATATTCTGCAATTAGAATGTATCTATTAGAACTATCATATAATTTTTCATAAACATCATTCAACATCTCGGGATTAATGTGAATTAACACTGTTTTAATCATAGACAAATCATATTTTTGATTTTCATTGTAATCAAAAATTGAGTTATTTATTACATGGCACTTCCCCCACTCATGTAAAAATTTACAGGCACTATCATTTATCTCAACCCCTGTTAGTTTGCATTCAGGCAATAATGCATTCAGTGCTTTCAAATTTAACCCAATATTACAACCAAATTCAATAACAGACTCAACATTAAAGGTTCTATTAATAACTTTACTAATGAAAGGAATGTTAGCAATATAGTTCTGGTTTCTATTTATATAATCAGTTCCAAATTCTGTTGCCCAAAACTCTTCTTGCTCTGTTCTATAACTCATAATTACCTCCACTAATAAAAATATATTGTTTTTGTTTTCCGTAACAAGATCCTGTTGGAAGATCTCTTTACTTAAATCTATAAATCTAACTCCGCGTAAGTATACATCTTCACCCCTCTACAGTGCCAATAAAATCAACTATCTTTTATGGTGGTTTTTACTAATTTTGACTTTAAAGATCGGATAGGTTGACGTACATAAATATCTGATATTTTTCTTTGCTCTTCTATACGCTTATCATTTTCATTAAAAAAAGATTGTTTTTGCATGATTAGTGATGCACTAGGTTTTCCATATTGCTTAATTTTTCAATGCCACACTCCTTTTTAAGTCTATTAATGTTAGATTGGTCTTCGCTGTTTAATGTGGTTTTCAGTGAGCCGTCACCCTGAGCAACGCCAATCACCCTCTTTGGATCATTAATTCGATCAACTACCACATCCCCAAGGCTTCCAAAAAAACCACCACTAACAATATTGCAAAAACCTAAACTCTTCTTGCCGTAAGAATTTTCTAAAATATCTTGCATTTTTAGTACTTCATAGACATATGATTCAATTGCAGGCGTTACATCAGTACGATAAACCTCTATCGAATGCTGTGCGGCAATTTTTATTGCTTTTTCAGTTAAATTATTTTTACCGAGGTCAACAATTAAACAGTTTTTATTTATGCTATTAACCACATCTGAATCAATCACTGGATATCCATTACTTGCCCCTATCAATATATCTGATAAAAAAGATGCTTGCATTTTATTTCGATGGAAATGTATATTGGCAATAACCCCTTCCGGTTTAATTAGATTCAGACCATGAGCAATACAATGACCCTTATAGAAATCTCTTCGGTATAAATGTACTTCCGCCCCACACTCCACTAGCTTTAAGGCAAGTTTTGACCCTATATTACCAGCGCCAAGTATGCTTATTTTTTTTCCACTTAAGAGCCTAAAACGCTGACTTAAAAAAGACCATGTAGCATTAACAGTCAAATCATTAGGCTTAAACTCGAAAACCTTTGACTTTTTCACATATTCAAAACAAATTTTTGATAGACTTCCAGTCTCTACATAGCCAACTGTCTGATAAAAGTCAGGTTTACCCTTGAAGCTATTGTCGATGCGCATGGGTATTTTTTTTTCACTATCAACTAAAATCACATCAACCTCGCCATCGATTTTTTCCAATAGTATTGGCAAGATTTTTTGATCGAAAATAATACAGCCTGTCAATACAAAACTATCACAGTCTCTAATTGGGGTTAAATAAGAATTTTCTTCTTGTTTTGCTGTAGTTGAAATTGAAAAAATAGTTTTCTTATTAAGAGATTTAATTTCAAGTATTCTTGAGGAAACCTCATTCAGGAAATTCTGATTCATTTACACCTCCCAACATATCCCAAGTGATTGGAGTATCTTCAACAATATCTTTCAAAGCAACTTGACCAAAAACTATATCCTCATATTTTGCATAAATTCCATAGGCAGGCCCCTTATAAATAACCTTATCTCTAGAAATAATATCGCCCTTCTTAATGAACACACTGCTATACATGGTCTTTCTAAATCTAATTAAAGTTGAAATTTCATTGGGGGCTGGCTGTTTAATTCCATCACCCAGTGACTCTTCAATTAGCCTTATACGTCCAACCATTTCCTTCAACTCATCTGGTTCTAGAGATAATATATGATCTGGCCCTTCCATTTTTTTGTCCAAGGTAAAGTGCTTTTCAATAACATTTGCCCCCCTTGCAACAGCCGCTAAACTAACTGTATCACCAATAACATGATCTGATAGACCTACAGGTAAATTATTAAAACTTTGCTTGATTGTGTCAATAGCACGAATATTCATGCTTTCTGGTGGGCAAGGATATGATGAAGTGCACTGAAGTAAGATCACATTCGGATTTTTAAAAATCGACACCTCCCTCAAGGCCTCTTCAATTTCAGAAAGGTATGCCATTCCAGTAGAGATAATCATAGGTTTTCCGGTTGATGCAACCGCCCGAATAAGGGGTAAATTTACTAAATCAAAAGAGGCAATCTTATAACAATCAACTTCTAGCTTTTCCAGCTCATCTACACTTTCAATATCGAATGGCGCAGAAAATATAATAGTTCGTCCCTTAGCATAATCAAATAACTCTTGGGTCTGTTCATATGAAAGTTCATTCTTCTTGAACATTTCATAATCTGTTTCCTCTGTGCCTAGGATTTTTTCCACATAACGAGAAGTCTTCCCGTGTTTAGCTACACGCAGCTTACTCTTGTAACTTTGCAACTTAACAGCGTCTGCACCCGCATCAATAGCCTTATCAATCAGCTTTTTAGCAACACTGATATCACCATTATGATTTAATCCAATTTCTGCAATAATGAAAGTTTTTTGATTATCTCCAATAGAAACACCTGATATTTCAACATTTTTATTGAAAGAAAGGCGGGGACTAGTTTTATTGATTTTGTTAACACGAAAGGTCTTATCTGTAATTACTTGCGCTAAATCAATTGCTTTTCCAAACAGCACTTGTAAATCTGAATATGCAAATTCAGCCAAACTACCAAGCGTGTACATATTCCCTATGCTATCAATTTTTTCCTTGGTTTGTGCTAAAGCATTTTGATACCCGAGGAAAAACATAGGGTACACTTCAGAAAGTTTGATTATCTTACTATCAATAATTTGCTTATCATTACAAAAACCCAAGTCAACAAACTGCTTCTTTACTTCATTAATTAATTGCAATTCATTCATCGTATCAAAATGGTCTAATCTACTATAAGTAATTTCACAACAAATTACTGTCGATTCTTTATCTTTATCCTTAACAAATGAGTTCTGGTCAGAAACACGATTAAAGTGAACTTTTGGATCATCGATATATACAAAATCAATTCCTTTAGGAAGGACTGATGTTGTATCAATCTCCAAAAACACCAAAATAACACCTCTATACTTCAAAGAGGTAGGGTATCCAAAAAGTTTAGATATCTGAGTATAAGAAGTTGTGTTAATAACGGTATCACCACCACCAATATTAACTACACGTTTATCAGTATCAATAGCCGAAATTCTTGACTCTTTTGTATAAATTTTATTAATCGTCTCAGATAATTTAATTACTCCCCCCAGTTGTAATATCTTTTCTTTTAAGCTTTCAATAATTGAACCGCTTCCTTTATTGCCTACAGCGCTCCATTGTCCCCAATAAAAGGGAGTACTTTTCTCTCTAATTTGAATCCTTTTTGGCGCCCAATTGGCATCTAATTCCTTTGTAGACATTCCCCATAGTTTTTCTGGATACCGAATAAAAAACATTTCTTGTAGGGTGCTGCCAGCTAACGCCTTTATATATTCGTGATAATTCGTTGCGCGAACCAAATCATCAGGATTATGATTTTCTAAGTCGAAATTTATCTGATCCTTTACTTTCTTTGGCAGGCTATCAATAAACTCCTTAGATACAGGATAATCAAAAAACTCTCCATCCTTTAAATTTTTACTCCAATGGTCTCTGTTGTAAAAAAGACCTTCAAATTCACGTTCCCAATAATCTTGAATATCTTTATCTGGCGTATGATAGATATGAGGCCCCATATCTATAGGCCTTCCTTTCCATGATAATGTTTTTGCTAAGCCGCCAACTGCGTCACTTTTTTCAATTATTTCAACAGATTGTCCATGTTTAAGCAGTTCATATGCAAGAGCAAGTCCGGTAACCCCCCCCCCTAATATATAAACCTTATCTTCATTTACCATGCTAAAAATCCACCATCTACAGCAATATCTTGGCCATTAGTGTATTGAGTATCTTCTGACACAAGATAAAAAAGTGCACTTAATAAGTCCTCTGTTTTTCCCATTCTCCCCATTGGGGTCTTGTATACATAATTTTTTACAAAATCTACAGATTGCTGATTATAAATACCGCCAGGTGATATAGAATTTGTTTGTATATTATATTTACCGAAATGGGTAGCCATATATTTAGTCATATTTATCAAGCCAGCTTTGGTAGCTGAGTAAACTTCTGAATTATTTCTTCCACTATCCCCATATATTCTCTCATCACTACTAGTAGAACCATAAATAGAAGCAATATTTACGATTTTTCCGCCATCACTATTCTTCATGATTTTTACTGAAGATTGCGACATAAGAAAGGCTCCTAATAAGTTTACCTCCATCACTTTTTTAAACTCTGTAGCGGTTCTATCTTCAAAAGGTGTAAATACACCTATACCTGCATTATTGATTAGAACATCCAAGTCTTGAACTGATGAAAAAAACTTATGGACTGCCGCTTCATCGGTAATATCTAGCTCAACTGGTTGAATACTTTCTGAGAGAGCAATTTTTTCTATATTTAAATCTACTGCATAGACAAAATATCCTTTCCCCGTTAAAGCTTCTACAAATGCACTTCCAAGTTGTCCATTTGCCCCAGTTATAATTGCTTTTTTCTTCATCATAAATTCCATTATTAATAATTAGTTTATTTATAGCGTTGCACTACTCTCCAATTTCTGACATCTTAATCAAGTATTGTCCATATGCATTTTTTTTCAAAGGCTCCGCAAGAGATAACAACTGTTCTTTGGAAATATAGCCTTTTTGAAATGCAATCTCCTCTAGGCATGCTATTTTTAAACCTTGGCGATTTTCCAAAACTTCAATATAACTTGAAGCCTCATGTAAACTTTTATGCGTTCCTGTATCAAGCCACGACACTCCTCTACCAAGTAACTCTACTTTTAAATTATTGGATTTTAAATAGTAGTTAAGCATATCCACAATTTCTGTTTCACCTCTATCAGATGGAGAGAGATTTTTTGCTATTGACGGAGCATGCTTATCGAATACATACAGTCCTGTAATCGCATAATGAGATCTTGGAAGCAATGGCTTCTCTTCTATTGACAATACATTTTTATCATCATCAAACTCAACTACACCATACCTTTCTGGATCCGACACTCGATAACCGAAGACAACAGGAGAACCTTTATTGAAGCTTGGAATAAGGTATTTATTAGAAAATGTATCTGAGTGAAAAATATTATCACCCAAAATCAAACAAACACTATCCTCGCCAATAAATTGCTCGCCAATAATAAAAGCATCTGGCAATCCTCTAGGCTTGTCTTGAGTTTTGTATTTAATATTTATCCCCAGGCTGTGTCCATCACCCAGTAATGAAATAAATAATTGTTTGTCCTCTGGAGTTGTAATAATAAGAACATCTTTAATATTTGCCAGCATAAGTGTAGCCAATGGATAATAAATCATAGGCTTGTCATAAATTGGTAATAATTGTTTAGAGACTGTTCTTGTTAATGGGTAAAGCCTAGTTCCAGATCCACCAGCTAATATTATTCCTTTCATAATTTAACAACCCCGAGCCGTTCACCCTGATAACTCCCATCCTTAACCCTATCACACCAAATATTATTTTCTAAATACCACTCAACTGTTTTTCTAATACCTGTTGAAAATGTTTCATCAGGTGTCCAATTAAGTTCATCAGAAATCTTAGTAGCATCAATGGCATATCTTACATCATGTCCAGCCCTATCACCTACATAGATAATAAGTTGCTCATACTTATCAATGCCATTAAGCTTACTTGGTACTAACTCATCCAAGATACTACATACAGTTTTAACAACATCAATATTTTGTAATTCATTATGTCCGCCAATATTATATGTTTCACTAATCTTACCAGTTAGCGCTACATGCAATAATGCTCTTGCATGATCATCGACATATAGCCAATCACGTATTTGTTTGCCATTGCCATAGATAGGTAAATCTTTACCCTCTAGTGCATTGAGAATAATCAACGGAATTAGCTTTTCAGGGAACTGATAAGGCCCATAATTATTAGAGCAATTGGTAATTAATGTTGGCAACTTAAAGGTGCGTTGCCATGCACGCACTAGATGATCAGAGCTTGCTTTGGCAGCAGAGTAAGGTGAGCTGGGTGCATAAGGCGTATCTTCAGTAAATAAATCATCTGTACCCTCCAAATCTCCATAAACTTCATCAGTAGACACATGGTGGAATCTAAAGTTACCCTTCTTCTCACTATCTAGATTAGACCAATAATCTCTAGCCTCTTCTAATAGAGTGTAAGTACCAATAATATTGGTTTGAATAAATTCACCAGGGCCATCAATCGACCTATCTACATGCGATTCAGCAGCCAGATGCATCACAATATCTGGTTGATGTTCATTGAACACACGTTTAATATTATCGGCATCACAAATATCTATTTGTTCGAAAGTGTATCTTGCATCGCTACTAACTGAAGCTAAAGATTCTAAATTACCCGCATAGGTAAGCTTGTCAACATTAACAACACTATGATCCATGTTATTAATAATATGACGAATAACTGCAGAACCTATGAAGCCTGCGCCGCCGGTTATTAGAAACTTCACAATTGTTCCTTATAATATATTACCATTTTCTAGGGTTTCCCCATTCTTTATATTCAGAACTTAATTGATAAATTTGATCCATAAGGTCACTTGTAATTTTAAATTTCGAGGACTCTATGATACTTAATAGATTTTCTTTCACAGCAGTACCAACAATTATTCCATTAACTTTTGGCAACGATAATACATATGAACATGCTAGCATAAACAATTCCACTTTATGTTCAAGCGCTAGTTGATCCAATTTTGAAATATAATTAAGCATATTTTCAGATTGTTTAACTTTAGACTTAATAAGATCTCGATTAAACAAGACTCCTTGAAGAAATATAGATCTGGCTATAATTTTTTTATTTGTAGTACTACTATGAATTAATTCCGAATACATAAATGAATCCAAAACACTAACAGGTAATTGAATAACATCATAAATATCACTATCTAGCGAAAACTTACATTCTTCATTATTGTAAATTGACACACCTATTTTCTTTACAAAACCATCATTTTTAATATTTTTTAAAGCATTTATTATTTTTGTATCACTTATAATTCCCATCTCATTTTGGTGTAAATACAAAGTATCTATACAATTAACACCAGTTCTTTTAATTGACTCCAAAACGGAATTGTATATTTTTTTTTCACTTTCAAAACTTTCTGGCTCAAGATTGTCAACTTTAGTGCTAACTTTAAATACGTTCTTACTTTTTTTATGATAATCACCAATTAGATTCTCGGCATTATTGTATCTAGGGGAGGTGTCTAAAGCCCTAACTCCGTATTTATAAGCTAAGTCAAAAATATCGACATGTGATGCCTGATATCCAGAAGAAGAGAATCCATAATTATTAATACCGAACTTTGCCGTCCCTAATATAATTCTATCACTCACTAATTTTTCTCTCTGCTACTGTTAAATCACTAAAATGATCAATATCAAGCATTTCATTTTGTTTGAGTATAAGAGGCATAACCTTATTACCTGAAATAGAACCACTTAGAATTGTATCTCTTTTAATTACTTCTATATCTCCAGACTGGAAATATGAATCTGGAAGATCTTGTCGAGGAATATTATAAGGTTCATTTGGACTTATTTTATCAACCGCACTGTTAATAAAGTTATCAGCTAAAAACCATTGCCTATAAGGATGTTCTTTACTTTTAACAACAGAACGAATGGATGTGCAATTAGGATTTGATTCTAGAATTTCAATAGCTCTCTCAATTAAACCTTCTGGTCTTAAAGGAGATGTTGGCCTCAACCAAATAATCACATCAATCTGTTTACCATATATATCTTCAAGTAGTTTTAGAGCATGACTTATAACTGGAAAGTCTTTGGTTTTATCTTGAGAAATATCACTAGGTCTTAAAAATGGAACTTCTGCATTAAAATCTTCAGCTATTTTTGCAATTTTTTTAGAGTCAGTTGAAACAACAGTATGCGAAACTAGAGGACATTTTTGTGAATATTCAATACTGTAAGAAATTAGAGGTTTATTATTCAATAATTGAATATTTTTAAAAGGGATACTTTTACTCCCCCCTCGGGCAGGGATTATAGTAATTATATTCATAATTGTTTTATTGCGATTAAGCGAATAAATTCTCTGGATTTTTCATAACAGAAGTGATTATCAGCCATTAAAGCAGTAATTGGCTTTTGTCGATATCGTCTTATATAGTTTATCAGCATCATATAAGCTTTCTTTCCAAAAATTGAAAGAAAAATATTTATGAAAAATTGTTTTTGTTTTTGTTTTTTTCTTGAATTTTCAAGGTGTTGATGATACTTCCTATTTCTAAGAATATCATTCTCTGGGTCTAAATCAAAAATAAAAGAACCCTTCTCATTAAGCTCTTTTATTTGTTCACTTGCATTCTTATCATACTGATTGTTTCCACATGCATTAATAAAGGAGAGACTCATTTTTGTTTTACCAAAAAACTTTTTAAACGACTCAATGGAAAAAAAACTCAGGTGTGGTACAACCATTTCACCTGCATTTGGATATAAACTTAAATCTGCGTTCGGAACTTCACAGAAAAATACACCTCCATTTTTCAACATAACCTCCACTGAGCTTATTATACTTTCAATATCTCCGGGGGAAAAATGCTCTAAAGAATGTGACATAATAACTATATCGACTGAGTTTTTGTATTTAGCGGCACTGTTGTAGGTAAATACATCTTTTTCAATATCGCCACCTAAATTTCTTAACCAGTCATGAGCTTGCTCTTGAGGTTCAAAAGCAACATACTTTCCATTAAATTTGTTTTGCCTTAAAGTAAATAAAATCCCACCTGGCCCAGCCCCAATTTCAGCTATAACTGTCTCTGAATTAATGTCAATATATTGTCTAATTAGTGCTAACTGAGAAATTGAGCGAATATCATATGAATAACTTGTTCTATTATCAACAGTGTTTATCTCGGCTTGTTTTTTAGCTTTTCCAGAATAATCAGAAGAGTAATACTTCTGAAGTACGTCAGAGTCCACATCTTGCTCTATCATTCCAAAACCACATTCTTTACAATACAATATATCTCTTTCATCAAATAATTTAAGCTTATCTATGGTTGTTGGAGTGTAACTAAATCGCTTAGGATTTGTATCTTCATTGTTACATGCTGGACATTTCATTTATTGCGACCCTTTCCTTATTTTCAAAAAATTAAATTACTGGCAATCGCTAAATCTTCAGGCGTGTCAATATCGACCCATTTACATTTATCGGCAAATATAGGCTTAACATTACATTCATCTAAGACATTATCTATTGCGTAATACAATGACAAATCATCATTTCCATGCTTAATTTTATCCTCTATAGAGGATAAAATACTCTTTATCCCTTGACTGGAAAACTTGTAGAGACCAATAGCCACACCATCAACAGTCGCTAATTTGTCATTATTTTTTTGGATATTAGCAATTAAACCCTGTTCTATCTGGACTTTAACTGGATCAGAATCATGAAAAAGCTCGATGGATTTTTTATCGATCAAAATTTTGTTCTCAGCTTCTGAATTATTAAATTTATCAATATCTTTATAGTTACAAATTAAATCACTTGTTGTAAATAGAATATCCGTGTCACAATATTCACGGGCACACCATAGACTCAACATATTTCCCTTATCTTTATAATCTGGGTTATATACATAAATAACTGGCATTCCTTTGTATGAATTTCCAAGTATTTCTCTATACAGTTCATGCTCTAAGCCTAGAACAATGATAATTTCAGATATTGGCTGCCTTACAATCCAGTCAAGCTGATATTCTATAATTCGCTTACCATTTAATTCTAATAGCCCTTTTAGCCCATTACCAACAATGGAATTTAATCTCCGAGAAATACCTGCAGCGTAAATAATTACTCTCATTGTTTTCAACTCGATGTCCAACCACCATCAACGACAATATCACTACCTGTTACATATGAAGAACCAGGAGACGCTAAAAATAATGCTGCTGTCACAATTTCATGTGGCTCGCCAAACCTGCGCATTGGGATTCTTTCACAGAATTTTTCATAATTTTCTTTATCATTCAATACTTTTTGATTAATTTCGGTCAATAATGGACCAGGGGAAATTGTATTTACTGTTATTCCTTGCTGTGCCCATTCAAGAGCAATTGTTTTAGAAAATAATAACACTCCACCTTTGCTTGAAGAGTAACTTAGTCTATGCGGAAAAGTCACTGTAGAAAAAATACTTGCTAAATTTATTACCCGACCATAATCAGCAGCCTTCAAAAGAAGGTGAGCTGCTTTTGTTGTTAAGAATGTTCCCGTCAAATTAACATTCATCACTTCTTGAAAGTCTTTTAAAGATACTTCCTCTATTGGTGCACGAATGTTTGTGCCTGCTGAGTTTACTAATATATTTAACTTCCCAGAAAAAATATCAGACACAGCTGACATCAAGCTTTTTACAGACTCTTCTGAACTTACATCAGAAGAAATAGCGTGGCATGTACCCTTTTCTAGAGAATCAACCTCTTTAACAACCAAATTCAATCTATCTTCACTACGGCCAGTAATCACTACATTAGCACCCTCTTTGCATAACGCTAACGCAATTTCTTTACCAATTCCTGAGCCACCACCCACAATCAAAGCTGTAGCATTAGTAAATTCAAACATGCTCTACCCTCCATAAATTAGTTATCATAATCCCCTCCCCCCACGCGCTCAAATAATTGCCATCTATTATTGAGAGAAATTCCAAGTTACAAAGCGCCTCTTCAGGTCTGACTGAAATTAGTATTTTTAACACAGTGAAATTTTCTAAAGTCTTTAAGTATTCTAAGCTTGCTTTATTTGCTAGAAGACACGCCTGTCAATTAAAACAGCAAGCTCTTTATCGGTAAGATTTATTATCTAAAGACTTAGAATCTGATTGAATTTTTTTAATTTTTCTCATTAAGATTTAGAACAAAGGCTTGTATTGTTTTAGTTTTATCTATGAAATGCTTATATTCAAAACCTGTACCCATAAACATATGATGATATTCTAGACTTGAATAATGAATATCACCCTTTTCATAACAAGGTGGAAACAATGCCTGATAAGATGGGATAAAAGAATGTATGTCTCTATATTTTTTATAATTAAGAAAGTATTTTGCAAAATGCTTAGCTATATGTATTATTTTAATCTTAAAATTATAATAATGTTCTCCAATAATAATAACAACACCATTTGGCTTTAATACTCTCTTTATCTCACTCAATAATCTAATGGGTTCATTTATATGATGGAACGCTTGTGACAGTAAAACTACGTCCTGACTTTGGTCTTTTATTTTTAAATCTAGAATACTTCCATATACTAAATCAACTTTTTCTGCTAGTTTGTAATGCTTCATTGTTAACAATGCAAGATCATGAATACGGTGTTTTGAAAAATCAATTGCCATAAGACGTTTGATGTCTTTATCCTTAAAAAATCTACCCTCCAGCCAACAAGTTCCAGCAGCTAAAGATAAAACTTGTTTTTCTTTAAAAACAATATCCTGATCATCTGATACCTCTACCAAATGATTATAAATATCCCCTAAATGCTGATTTCCTTCTAACTTTTTAAAATCCCCATCAGAGATGTTAAATACTTTTTCTTTTTCTTTTTCAAAATCATTCCAATACTGCGCTGTTCTAACAGTGTTTTCTTCACTAATCCAATCTATTAACATTTTTGTGTCTTCAGTTTCGTTATCAATTTTATTATTACTCAATGAAATTCTCTCCGATATTCCACTACATTGCCTGGTTAAAAAGGCCTCCATCAATCTTAATAACTGAGCCTGATATAAAATCAGCCCCTGGAGAAATAAGAAAATCTACCAAAGGAGATATATCCTGAGGCAAGGCTACCCTTTCCAACCTAGATTTGTCCTTTAACATCTCCAAGTCATGAGCATGTCTACCTTTCAGTGTAGCCATAAACCTTCCCGTTTTAACAGGTCCTGGAATTATACAGTTCACGTTAATACCATCTTTTCTTACCTCTGCCGCTAAAGACCTGGTTAGCTGTAAAATAGCTGCTTTTGCCATTGAATAAGAGGTTTCTTTTTCAACTCCAAATACTGCATTAATAGAAGAAACTGTCACTACTTTTCCAAAACCCTGATCTTTCATATAAGGCACAACAGATCTAAGTGTATTTATAGTTGTGTCAAAATTCCTTGTAAATATATTTCTGTATTCGTCATATGCAACAAAAAATGTATTATTTTCTGCTTTTCCTCCAGCAGCATTGGTATCATTTCCAGAAATATCACCGCCGGCACTAGTAACAACCGCATGAATTTCACCAAAATTTTTCATAAATGATAAAACCATTTCTTGCGTCTGATTTGGATTATTTAAATCTGCTGATTCATACCATGTTTCTACACCATAACCATTAAGCTCATTTAAAATATCCTGCACAGATTCGACTTCGTCATACACCTGGCATGCAGACTCACTAATATCTGTAATTCCAATATTGTAACCCTGGCGAGCTAAATAACGAGCATATTCCAACCCAAGACCTCTAGTGCCACCTGTTATTAATATATTTTTATTCTTTTTAATCATTAATTTCTCTCAGTATTTGTTTTAAATTATGCACAGAGTGCTCCAAATCCTGTAACTCATTTTTTATAATATCTTTCTCTGCTAATTTTTCATTCTTAGTCTGCTCACTGGTTGCGTATTGAGCAACAAAGTTTAGATATTCATTCTTTTTAATCTTAACATTCGATAGAGCTTCCCAATAAAGCTCATGATTGATATCGCATTCGCGTGGATTTTGGGCGCCCAACTCGATAGACATATTTACAATACTTTGATTTTTTATCAATTTCTTTAAGATATTCTTATAATCAACATAACCCTCACCTAAAGGGCATCGCACTAACTGTATGCCTGCTTTAGATTTGAATACTTTATAGTCTTTTAAATGTACATTTTTAATAATGTGCTTCGTCTGATTATAAAAACCATCAGGGCTATCGGCCATAGAAATAGAGTTTCCAATGTCCCAAGTAATTGCAATTAACTTTTCTGAGATACTTTTAGATATTTCCATGAGCTCAGTACTATGTAAATCTTGATGATTTTCTATAGCTAATGCTACCTTATATTTTTTTAAAGAAGGTAGTAAATCAGTTAATTGCTGTTTAAAATCACTAATCGCCTTATTAAAAGTATCGGAGCTATATCTATTTCCTCCATAAATAGTTTTTCCAATTTGATCCATCTTAATTCTTATAACATTAATGCCTAATAAAGATATATGTGGCAGTAACCGGGTAATGTAATTTACATTTGTTTTCTCAAGGTCAATAAATACTGAAAGTCCCTCGGATTGAATTTCTTTTATTTTTTCTATACCTTGGATAATGCTATCAATATCGTAGAAGTGATCAAAAGGAAATTCAACTCCTCCAAGTCCGTACTTTTTTGCAAGCTGAACAAGCCCATCGATTCCTAAAGTTTTTTGTGTTCTATTAGGGTCTTTTATAAATCCAGCATAATATCCAAACGAATAAATATTAAGTGAAATATTTTTTAAATTCATTTTTTTAATTTACACTATGTTCATTAATATAAGACAATATACTTTTTATTTCAGATATTTTTGATTGCTTTGAAAGGCTATCAAACATCAAGATATTCTCTACTGCCATAACCTCCATAGACTTTCTTGTTTCTAAGGTATGAGAGCCAATATGTGGTGTCAAAATTACATTATCTAAGTCGCCATATGGATAGGGATCTCGCTCTTCATCAAACACATCCACTGAAGCTCCAAATAATTGATCACTTTTTAAGGCCTTGGCAAGGGCTGTATTATCAATAACTCCGGCGCGCGAGGTGTTTAATATTATAGTATTTTTATCAGCTAACTTAATAAGGTCTTTATTAATCAATCCATTGGTTTCTGGTGATAAAGGAAGATGAATTGTAATGACATCTGATTCTTTGAAAATTTCTTCTAAAGTTTTTCGTTTAACAGAGTATTCATTAGCAAATTCTTCGTCCCAAGTCCTGCTATAAGCAATTAAATCAGATTTAAATCCATGTGCCCTTTTAAGTACTTCTTTGCCTATACTCCCCATTCCAATCACACCAACCGTACAACTCCTAAGCTCTCTCCCTTGTATGGGCACCCATTGCCCACTCTTAAGATAATTGCTCATTTTAAATGTAGATCTCAATAAAGAAATCATATTTGAAATGCACAATTCAGCTACTGCAACTGACGGTTTGTCCGATGTTACCATTACCTTTGCATTAGAATTGGTTGCAGCATTCAAATCAATACAATCAGTGCCGACACCTACACGAGAAATTACACTAATATTATTAAATTCATTAAAAAACTCTGCTGTATAAGGCTCAAGACCAGCAATAACATAATCAGCAGAAGCGTACATTTCAGGATTTATTTTGTAATCTAGTGTCTCTTTAGTATCGTTAATCAAAACCTTAAATCCTGCCTGTTCTAACATTTTTATCGGCTCATCTGATACTGCGGCAAACTCATCAATTGCAATTAACACTGTTTTATTCACCATACCGCCCTTGTTTAACCTTTATTAAATGAAAATAAGAAGAAATCTGATACATTGGTACCAGTTTTACCTCCCTCAATCAAAGTCCCAAACTTCTTATGAATATCATAACTATTTGATAATTTTATTTTCGATTGAATGAATTCTTTATTCTGCTGAACTTTACCTTGTAATTTACTATCGTAAAATGCACCGTGCACACCGTTAATATAGTCCACCCCATCAGTTGCAATTGCTAAAAAATAAAAATCAAATACAACTTTAAAATTTAACATAAAAATAGCTGTCATATGTTGATTTCGACCTCCTTTAGAATTGAATGGATCAGGAACTTTAACCTGGATCTCCCCAGTAGTAACAATTAAGTGATTTCCCTTCCCAACAGAAGCATAAATATTATTATATTGAGCAATCAACACGTTTACCGCTTCAGTAGAAGTGCATGAATGCATGTTTTCAAGAACATGCACACTATCAAAGCCATGTTTTTTGGACATATTTACAATAGACTCTATTAAGTCTTCTCTAGAGCCTACCATACTATTAAAAATCTCTTTAGAGCAGCCAATATCTTCTTTTACACCATGTTTATTTATCACATTTGTAATATTTTTATTAGCAACCTTCCACAAATTGTATTGATTCATAATTTCAATAGGATTTATCAATTTATTACAAACTGTCATCCCTGAAGATATTGCTGAAATATCATGCTCTCTCTCATCTGAGAGAATACAATTTACAATAGTATTCGCAATAGTTGCTTCGGCCAACCTCCCTCCCTTAATCTTAGAAAGAGATTTTTTCAGTATGTTAACCTCTCTCTCAGGTACAGACATATGCATAACTTTTGTTATAAAATCAATTTTATCTTTTATGCTTATTTCGTCAACTGGTAAAGCTACCATAGCGGAACCACCACCAGAAATTAACACCATAAGAATATCGTCCTCATCCCCCTTAGAAACAAAGTTAAGGACTTCTTTTCCAGCTTTAATACTTTTTTCGGTGATCAATGGATGACTAGACTTTATTATTTTCTCTTGAGAAGAAAAAAAATCCTTCTTTTCCACAAAATCTTCATGTGTAATTAATAATCCATTACCAAGGTAATTCCCAATAATATTTTTCGCTTCAAGATACATTAACCTGCTAGCTTTACCATATGCTAGAATATTTATTTTTGCTTTGATATCAAATTCAGTATTTTCAATAACTAATTTATTATTATTATTGATACTTATTTTCAGCCTCATCATGTTGCCTGGCATACTTTGATTAAGTGCGTCTAAATATATTGGTAATGCTGAAATATTATAAGTCATAAAGGGTTATAATTTTTAATAGATCGACTGAGAGATTGCACTCTAGATTCGTCATTTCCACTTAATGAATACTTACTTGTGTATGTATTTTCCCTCTCTTTAAATGCAAGCATATCACTTATATCTTCTTTGGATGGAATACCGTCCTCTATATTAAAATAAATCGTTCTTTGTTTTATTGACTTGAGCGCCTCAATATTTATATTTCTTATACCTAAATCAAAATAGATGATAGGTTTGTTGGTAGCGCAAGCTTCATTAAATGCGGTGCCAATATAATCAAATACAAATACATCAATATCTTTCAGTAAATCATTAAATGAGCCGCTAACTTCTTTTACATCAGGAAAAGAAAAACTTTTATTATATTTTTCTTTAGGGTGTAGTTTAATAGTAATGCTTTTTCCAAACAGTTTAAATAAATACTCTTGCCATGATAAATACAACACATCTGGTGTATCTCTATATGGTCCATATCTATGAGTCGATCCACTCAAAGTGGTTGGATAATAATAAAATTTTATATTTAAAAAATTCTTTTTAATTCCATGAAACTCTGGAACATAATATTTAAAAGCATTAGCTGCATTACTCTTAACGTACATTAAATCATTCTTTAATCCAAATTTATACGTGTTTTTATTAGCGACAATCTGCTCTCCGTATCCTAAAATAATATTAGAAAACATTTGCTCACCAAATTTTGAAAACATTGGCTCATCATAAATCCCAAAAGCCTCGCCATGTGTAACATTAATAACAGGTGTTCCCTGCTGAACTGCGGCTAGTGATAACATTCTATTTTGTAATTCTACGCCAGATTTTAACAAAAGAAAGTCTCCGTCAAACTTAACATCCATCTCCCCTTCAGAGCAGTCTGCCCTAATATGACTTTCTAATAGGTCCTGTATTACATCATGTGAAATAGGGAGGCTATTTTTAGCGCAAATTTCAAAAATCAATTGTCTTAATAATAATATTTGATCATTGAGTTGTGGAACTGAAAACCAATCTGAATTAAATTCAATTAAATTTGTTTTAATGTCCCTTGCATTGAGCCATAAAAAATTATTACCTTTATCAATTTTTGGGGACACAACAGATACTGTCGAACAATATTTTTTTCCTAGAAAATATTGAGAGTTCACTGTCGCCTGAATGGATTTTTTTAGTTTATTTTGCGGAAATAAATGACCTTTTCCAAAGATTTTGGATGAAACATCTATACCATTTTTCAAGTCACCATAACCAATATAAGGCCATGTTGCTACACTTACATTAATACTTTTATGCTTAGGGAATATGTCAAAATCAACTTCTTTACCCTTTAGCTTTAATGCCGTCAAAAATTTAAGAATATCAATAAAATATACACTGAATATACTTTTATCTGCTGAAAAGATGAGATTAAATTTTTCATGGGCTAAGGTTAAATCATTGAATATATTTAAAGTATCGTAATTATCACTTTTAATATATTCATTAAAAAAACTTAAAGAAAATTTAAACATTATTAATAGAAGGTCACTCTATACAGAGTAAGAGTTCATTAGCTTATCGTCAGACATTTTACGAATAACATTATTTAAATCTTCCTTGGTATCAACACTAAATGAACCATCATTAGAATAAATCATTTTTACTTTATCACCATTCTCAATAATTCTGAGCATATCGATAGATTCAATCTTCTCCAACTCTGTCTCCTTCATGTCATTAAATTTAAGTAAATATTCTCTTTTAAAAGGAATAACACAAACTTGCTTAAGCATGGGAACATCTGAAAAGCCTTTCTTTCGTGATGGAATAGGCTCTCTAGAAAAATAAATAGCGTCATTATTTTTATCTACCACAACCTTTACTTCATTTGCATCCTCAAACTCTTCTATAGACTCTATATTTGCCATTAAATTAACAACATTGACTGTACTATTTTCATTAAATGGCTTCAGTGAAAGGCTTATCATGCCAGGTGTAGTCATAGGCTCATCTCCTTGTACCATTACAACCACATCTACCTCATAGCCTAATTTTTTTTCAATCTTTAATAATGCCTCAGCCGTTCTATCCGTAGCACGCTCATGACTACTCTTTGTCATAATTGCCTTGCCACCTATAGACTCAATATAATCAAAAATTTCTTGATTACAAGTCGCTACATAAGTATCAATCAAGTCATTACACATTTTTGTACGATAATAACAATGTCCAATCATTGGTATACCATGAATTAACGCCAAAGGCTTTCCTGGAAACCTAGATGACTCCATGCGAGCTGGGATTATTGCTATCGCTTTCATTGCAACCTCATATTTTATTAAGTGCTAACTTACACGAATGATCTAGCATTCTAATATCTAAACTATATGCAATAAATTTATATCCATCTTCAATAGTTTTGACCAATTCGTCTGGATCTGGCTCAATTATATGCATCCCGCCTATTGCCTTCATATCAGCTGAAATTTGTTTAATTTGATCCATTACTTTTAAAAATTTTGGGTTGGAAAACTCACCAGGAATTCCCATAGAGCTTGTTAAATCATAAGGCCCAATGATGAATCCATCTATTCCTGGAACTGACAAGATTTCCTTAAAATTATGCACTGCATCTATATGTTCGATTTGAACTATTATTACAGGCTGATCAATCTGCCATTCTTTGTATTCATCAAAACCCGCTCCATATTTTTGCGCACGTGCCAAACCTACACCTCGTTTCCCTCTAGGTGGATATTTAACAAATTCTATAATTTTTTTTGCGTCTGATGCTGAATTAACCATAGGAACAATAACACCATGAGCTCCGGCATCCATGACACGCTTAATTAAATCAGCATTATTTGATGTCACCCTAACTAATGGAATTACATTGGACAACTCTATTATTCTGATCAATTCTTCCGCTTCGCGTATCGTAATCACACTATGCTCTAAATCAACAGCAAGCCAATCAAATCCAGAATTTGCCATTATTTCAGCAACAGCTGGGTGAGCCATAGTAATCCAGGATCCTAGAGCTAGTTTATTATCTTTAAATAATTTTCTATTTATCATTAATTACCTTTTATTTTTATTAGAACAGGATTTTTAGAAGATATTTTCTTATCTAAAAAGTGATCAACCAGATCATCATTAAAAAGATTATAAATCACTCTTAAATGCTGTGGCGTAAATTCTTCACCCAAAAATAACTTACCATTTATCTTTTTTCTTATAACATTTAACTTTTTTTTGCCCTCGATATAACTAATTATTATCCCCACCTCTTTTACTGACTGCTCTACAACTTTACATGCGACTTCATGGATTGTATCGCCCCTTTCAAGCTCTGGTACAAATTGATGAATTATCTCATGATAAAGATTGTCATTAATTAAATGAAATGTGGCTCCTGCCCAATTTGGCTCAAGAAAATAAAAAGGATAAAATAAGGTTGCATCGCCATTGTATCTTTGAATTAATCCTGTGTTCAAATTAATCACTAAAGGGTTATATCCAAGACTTGTTTTAATACTTTTTATAAAATTTAGTACGCCAAAAACGAAAATAACATCAGGGGCAATATCTTTTATAAATTCAACAGTATTTCTTATTGAATTAGTATTATTTTCAAGATAATGGGTAGGATAATTAGCTGATACACTTTCACTACCAAAATATTCAATCTCATATTTTTGACGATTTTCAAAATGCTTAACAAAATTTTCATGATCTATTTTATCTAAGCCCTTGGGTGGAGTGGGAATAATAGAGTCTTGTTTTTCCAACACACACCCAACAACATTACAGCGGTCGGAAATACCATTTAAATAATATAAATGCCTTGGGTGGTTACCCGTCAAAACTAAATATCTCATTAAGTCAATGTTATGATCTTGGGAGGTAATGGATTAATTTTATTACTTAAAAAATGATCAACAATGTCATCATTATAAAGATCATAAATAACACGCAAATGCTGAGGAATAAAGTCCCTAGTCAAAAAATTCTTTCCCGTCCCTGACTGTTTATGGAGTTTTAGCTCTTCTTCACTTTCCAGAAAGTCAATAATTAACTTTACGTCTTCGGCTGATTGCGCTACCACCTTACAAGCAACCTCATGTATGCTATCTCCTTCTTCAAGAGTAGGAATGGATTGATGTATTATATCACCCGCATCAGGTTCATTGGTTATTAAATGAAAGGTACTTCCCGCCCAATTCGGCTCTAAAAAATAAAAGGGCCAAAACAATGTGGCTGATCCTCTATACCTAGGAGATAAACCCAGGTGGAGATTGATACTTATTTTGGGTAAAAAAGAAAAAAGAGGCTCTCTTATCATTCCTGATCCAAATATAAAAACCGCATCTGGATTTAATTTCTTCATAAAATCTATACTTTCTTGAGAAGAAAGTGAGTTTTCTGTCACATTTAGAATAGGACAATCAGGTACAGTCCTCTTTACCCCAAAATATTTATCCTCATATTTTTTTCTGTTTCTAAAATGCTTGATAAAATTACTCTTATCCTGACTATTTAAATTAGAATCAGGTTTCGGAATAACATCCTCTCTATTCTCTAGAATAGCTCCAACAACATTACAGTTTTTTACTATAGTATTAAGATAATACAAATGTCTTGGATGATCCCCCCCTATAATCATATACTTCATGCAACCACCTCTAAAATAAACTTATCTTTCAACTCTATAGCAAAATCATACAATATCTCCATATCAATATTAATAGATTTTGATATTTGATGTAAGTCAGACTCTCCATCACAGTAAAATAATAACTCTAGGATGATATCCATTTTGCTTTTTTCTGCATTTATATTCAATTGATTAATTCCGCCACCAGTTTTTGGATATAAATCATGTTTAGAGAGCATTACTTCACAATGTGGCATTCTATTCTTAAAGGTAAGATTTTTCTCTAACTTGTTTATTAAGTGTGAATATAAATTTAATGATTGTCTTATATATTTTGCTTGAACAAATTTCAGGTTATCTAAAGAGGTGTGATAATAGTCATATTCATAATATTTATCTTTGGTAATGGTTATGCAATTAATTCTAAACCCTTGGGATGAATATTGTCTTTCATCACTCCCATGTATATCAAATAGATATTTTTTATACTCTATATTTTCATCTAAAAAAACATCCTCAACTAAAGAATTAATACAACATTCCTTATCCCATGATTGTTTATAACCAAATTTTCCAGGACCACCAACTGTAGTTATAACAAGGCCGTAAGAAATATGTTTCATCCTTAACTCATTTTTAGCACAATAGGAAATTGCACCTATTGTTTCTGGCACAAAAATTATTCTATATGTAAAGTTAAGTTCTTTCTCCATTAACTGTTTAGCTAAAAATGCTGTCAGTATTACCCCACTCAAGCTATCATTAGCCATAGATGGATGACAGATATAACAAGAAATTAAAATTTCCTTTTCACTTTTTCCTGGCAAAATTAACTCACCAACACTTAGTGAGCCATTATGAAGCTTGCTATTTATGCAAACTTCATACTCTTCATCATCATCCTTGTTAAACAACTCTTGATATTGCTCAAAACTTACGCAAAAACCCCATGTTTCATGATAATAGCTTGTTCTATAAGGTATAGCATTAGGTAAATCTTCAATATAATGCAGGTGTTTTTTCAATTCTCTAAATTTTATTTTTCTTTGTACGGGTGTTGAATAGCTAACCACATGGAGATTAGAATTTTTAAAGCTAATAATTTTTTCACCCGAAGAATTTTTTATCCAGGCATCAGAAATATTCCATTCTTTAGGGATTACCCAATCATACACTTGATCTCCTGTTGAATACTCCTTTACCTTGATAGGAATAATTTCTTGAAGTATTTTTAATGTTTCACGATTGCCATCACCCGTTATGCTACGATTAATGTAAAACATCCTTTGAAGATATTTATCTATTTCTTTCTCAGGACTAATCATCACTAAGCATACTCCATTTCAATACTACATCTTCAGGAATATTATCAAGCGCTTTTTTTCCAATTACGTTGTCAATATATTTTGGACTAATTCCATGTGCTGGCCTTTTAAATGTCAAATCTTCTGCATTAACAATAGCTCCTGCTGAAATAAACTTATTAGCCACCAGACTTCTTCTAGCATTATTGCGTGCTGAAGTTTCTACTGGTAAGGGATATTTGTTTTGATCTCCCAAAATTTGAAACATGCTATCAAGATTATTGTGAAAGACCTTAAGGTCCTCCTTATCCATGGCATGATAGTGATCATTGCCGGGCAGAGTCTTGTCGTGCGTAAAGTGTTTTTCTAGTATGACCGCACCTAACAAAGTTGCCGTCTCCAGCACCTTCATATCATTAGGCAGAGTATGGTCAGAGTAGCCAATAGTTTTATCTGGAAACTTTCTCTGCAAGTCTTTAATCATCCCTAAGTGTGCATTTTGATCATCTGTGGGATAGTTGAGGATACAATGTAATAGTGCTACAGGAACTTGCTTTGACTCAATCCATTCAACCGCTTCTTGAATTTCATGCAAATAGGCTGCCCCTGTTGATAATATAATTGGCTTACCGAAATCACACAGATGCTCTATAAACGGTTTATTCGTGATATCTGAAGAGGATATTTTAAAAACATCCATCATTTCATTGAGAAAGTTTGCTGACTCAACATCAAAAGGCGTACTCATAAATTCGATGCCAACATCATCACAGTATTGTTTTAATTGCTCAAACTCGTCTTTCCAAAATTTGTCATATTTTTGAAAGAGTTTGAACTGGCTATCGGTGGGTTCTTTAGTTGTGTCCCAATAGGCAGGCGAATCCTTGGAAGCAATTGTACTGGCCTTATATGTCTGAAACTTGATGGCATGTGCACCACCTTCTTTAGCTTCTTCAATCAACCTCTTTGCAATATCTATATCACCTTCATGATTTACACCTGCTTCGGCAATGATGTATGGGAATCTGACAGAGTCATTAAGACAATAGTTTTTATTAAATAAGTCGATAATCTTCATTTTATTGTTTACGCTTTATGTTGAAGTGCCGTTTGAATAACTTCATTAGCACTCATATTAAGTCGGTAGGGTTTTACCAATAATCGTTGATAATCATCCATTGTATCTAAATCAAGTTTCAACTCGGGATAAGCGATCTCATCAGGAGGCTCGAATGTCTTTATGGAGTAATCGCTCTGATTATCCCATATGAAATTGAATAAATGCTCACGGTGCTCTGAAGAGGTCGTGTTTTTCTGAATAGCTTCAAGCAGCTGCATTGAGCATATCTCTGCTCCTAGTCCATCCGGATAATGATTCTCCTTGGGGATATGATTATAAGCATAGTCGCATGATTCACTTTCAAAGAAGTCAACCAATCGTTCAATTTCGCTCGCACTGACAAGTGGATTATCAGCGCAAATTCTAACAATTTGATCCGCACCGGCTTGTTTCGCAGCCAAATAATACCTTTCTACTAAATCCGTCTCACTTCCTCTGTATAGATTTGCTCTAATGGATTGTAGATAAAAAGCCAGGACATCGTCATTTTTAGTATCCGGTATGGCAAAAATAATATGATCGACATTTTTTGCTTGCTGGACTCTTCGAAAGACCCATTCACAAATAGGGTAACCATGAAGATGTAATAACATTTTGTTTGGTAGTCTACTCGATCCCATTCTAGCCTGTATTATAGCAACTGTACTCAATGCATAGCTCCTGTCTCGCTCGGCAGTAGAGCCAACATATGCTTCAATACTTTCTTTTTATTAGTATTAAATCGGTATATTGTAGTACTTTCAAAAAGTTTATGTCGATATTCAATATCATCAGTTAGTCTTGCCAATTGTTCTAGTACTTTTAGTTCTGTATTTCTATTATCAAACACACCCACTGAGACAAACCCATTCTCTTCACAAGCAAAGCTATGTGTTTGTTCTCGTTCATGTTGTGATATAACAATGGCAGGAATATTCATATGCGCAAGTTCATACAAAGTTCTTCCATTAGAGACAATGGCAATTTGAGTCTGTTCCATAATACTTGAAATCACGCCAGTTTCTTTAGTCAAAGTAACAAAGGTATCACCCTTGATTTCCTGTTCAAGTTTTTCATAGTCGGCGTAACCTGCGCCGGTCACAATATATAATTGAATTTTACGTAATTTACATAGCTTGTTAATCGCCTGATAAATTTTGTATGAAAGGTCATGCTGATCGGTACCGCCAAATGTCAGTAAGATACTATCAACGCTTTTTTTGAAACGATGTGGTTTAGCATCATGAAATTCATCGCGAACAAAGAAGTATTGATGCCCCCAAAGAACCTTCTTACCTTCAAACTGTGGAGTATCATAGAGTTCATTTATAGTCAGATCAGCCAGCCTGGCACCCTCACCTAAATCCTCAAAATTGACAACCTTAATTCCTAGCTGTTGAAGTGGAAGTACATCAGATTTAGTAGTTGAGAGGATATCATTGATTACTAAATCCGGTTTAAGAGTGATAATGTCTTTAATAACACTATCGATTTTAAATATTTCCAGCCTGTAATCGTAGCCAGCTAGTTTATTAACTGCAACAGTATTCTCACTAGTACTTACGAAAATAATTTCATGATCAGTAATCTCATGAGCTAGTGATAGAGCACGATAAATATGTCCCATACCGACATTCTCATTACCAATAACTCGAAAAATGATACGCTTTCTTTTTAATAGTTTCTCGCATACCCACCAGTCCTGGTAGGACTCAATTTCCAGTATATCATTTTCAATATGCCATGAGAGAATACTTGGATTCAGCTTAGAATTTTTCCTCAACAAATCAGCTCGCAATAAAACAAAAGCCTTGGACTCTACGATATGTACTTCATGCTCACTACCAAATAGCGCCTCTCTGGTTGATTGGCCGTTATTATCATACAAGTGTCTTTTAACTTGTTTAACAGGTTTAAGTAGATCTTTATTACTCTCAATTAAAGCGTGTTTAGCTTCTTTAATCAATTCTTCAGTAAGCATTGGGGCATAAGGTGAGAGCAATAATATAAATTCGTTGTTGAATATGATTTTTTGCAAATAATCACTGTTATTATCAGTAAAAAATAAATCACTCAAAACAAGAGTAGCTTCTAAATAGACTTGTACACCATTTCGTTCCGCAATCAGCTGAATTTCTTCTGAATCAGTAAGTACATGAATATCTTGTTTCTTTACCCCTATTTCCAGTGCCTTATCAATTGCACGCTGTATCAGTGCTACACCAGCTAACTTTTTAACTAAGTCATCCTGAAAGGCAACTGTTTTTTTAAGCGCAGGAATAAGTATCGATAAGTTTCTCGAACTCATTATAAATCTGTAATGACCTTTTTAGTAGTCGCGATTAAGTCAGAAAAAATTTCATCAGTCATCATTTGATGAAAGGGAAACGAGACCATATTGTCGAAGAAAAGATCTGTATGTGGACAGTTAGCTTTACCAAAACCTGCTTTCTTGTAAAAATCATATCGGTTAAGAGGATAATACTGCACTACACACTGAACACCTGCTTCTGCCATTTTACTCATAAAAATATCACGCTTACCATTAGTAACCCTGGCTACTAGTAGGTGATAATTATGACGGTTAGTTTCCACACGGTGAAACTCAAGCTCCGTATACTCAGCCATGGCATCAATAAACTGCATGGCACGTTGGCGTTTTTGAGTATTCATCTCATCGATTCGGTCCAATAGTTTCACACCTAAAGCACATTCTACCTCACCTAAGCAGTAGTTATTTGGCCAAATCGGCTCACCATTTAACTCTGGCAAATCGACATTTCCCATTGCAGGAAGCCAGTATTGCTCACGTTCAAAATCAAAACTACAGTGGCCGTTATGACGCAGCATCGGGATAATATTAGCCATCTTCTGACTTTTTACTACCAGCATTCCCCCCTCACCTAGCGTAGTAATATTCTTATGTGAATGAAATGAAAAAACACCCAAGTCTCCAAAAGTACCTGCCATCTGGCCATTAATTCTTGAACCCATGGCCTGTGCAGTATCCTCAATCACTAAAAGATTATGTTTTTTTGCTAATTCCATGATGGATGGCATATCTGCACAGAATCCATAAAGGTGCACTACCACAATGGCTTTTGTATTTTCCGTAATGCACTGCTCAATAGTTTGTGCTGTAACAACTCGGGTTTTCAGATCAATATCAGCCCAAACGATGTTTGCAGTTTTTTTTACGAATGGATATGCTGATGCAGTAAAGGTATGAGCAGGGATAATTACTTCATCATCTTGCTTGAATTGACAAAGCTGTGCCGAAAGCTCAAGTCCAGCTGTAGCATTATTTAACGCAAATGCGTGTTTAGCCCCAATATACTGACAAAATTTTTCCTGGAACTCTTGTTGATATTGACCTTGAGTAAGTGGAATAGCTGACTGCATTGCCAGAACAACACTATCAATTTCATTCTGCGTATATTTATGAGCACGGCCACTAAATGGAATTTTATACTGCATAACCTTTTCCAAAAATAAAAAACAATACGAGCCTAGTAGGATATTTATTTTCTAATACATTAAACCGCTTGAAATATTTAAACATAAAGAATAATTTTATATAAAAGATGCTAAATTGAATTTTTGTTTATAAATTTTTTTGCAAAGATATCTGCAATTAAAATAACTGAAGAATGTATGTTGCTTGCAGCATACCTATCAAATACGCTTGCATCACAAATATACAACCCTTTAGTGTTTTTCACTTTAAAATCAGAATTTATCGCCCTATGAGTTCCGCCAATTAAATGGTAACCACTATATATATTGTTCGCAATATACTCCTCAGGTTTGTTTATTATCTCTTTTTCGTCCTCTATTCTCAAAATATAATTACTTAGCGTCTCATGTTTAAGAAGGTCCATACAAAATATCAACGCTAACTTTAATAGTTCAATATCTTCTTGCGACGACAAGTACATAGGATCTACAATAGTATCATCGCCATCCAATTTAACTACTCCCTTAGATTTTGGGTTGATTGCTGTAATTGAAATTGAAAAACCTGGCTCACTACTACTGAATAGCCTACCATTACTCCCCGCTCTGCCAGTTTCACTAAACTGCACTACCTGAATTCTTGTGTCAATAACTCCGTCTTTATCTAGATCTAAGTGTGCTGCAGTAGTTGCACCTGTACCCCTCATTAATGTGGGCTGTCCAGAAAAATGCTTAAATACAAGTAATAGTTTTTTAAAAAAACTATTAGAAATTTCATTTAATGAATTAATATTTTTATTAGTTAAAACATTTATCCTTAAATTTGTATGGTCTTTTACATCTTTTCCAATATTAAGATTAGTTAAAAAATTATCTGATTTATAAGTTTTACATTTTTCTTTCAATAAAAAATTACATGTGCCAATTACTCCTCCAGATAAAATCACGAAATCCGAATAAATTTTTCTAAGATTGGTTTTAACTCCTATCACTTCCCCATTATCATTAAACAATAAACTATCAACATTCTCACTAAGAGACTGTTGATAGTTTTTGTTTTTAATAAGAGTTAAAACTGACGTTCTGAAATATTTTTTAATAGTATTAAAAATTGGACCACAGGACTCTTCGTTAGAATAGTTCATGTTACCAGAGGGCACCCCTTGTACATTCAACGACTTAACAAAAGCTGTGTCAATATCATTCTGGTAAGCTGAAGATAAGCTAATTTTATTTTTATCTTCAGCTTTTAATGAATACAAGCGATCGTAACTTTCTAGTAGGTCATTATAGTTAGAGTTAAATTTTTCTAGTATCGAATTCCATTGTTTTTTATTTCCAAGTACATGAACACAGCCGTTCATAACAGAGGAGCCACCAAGTAAATTTGAATCAAAAAATGGAACGCGCCGCCCATTTGATAAAATATGCTCTCGTTTAGAAATATACTTGGTTTTCTCACTTTTAAACAACAGGCCGATAAGCAAAGGAACTCTATACCAAATTGGGTACTTTTTGTATTTACTTTTCTCAATTACAATGACATTAAAATAATCTTGGATATTATTTGCAATAGTCAACCCTGCGGTTCCCCCACCTACAATTATTACTTTTTTTTTACTTTTCATAAACTCTTGATATTTGTATAATTTATTATTACGATTTTTTTTACTCTTCTATTTTAATTTAAGCGAACTAAAAAAACCTGCGCTAAGTGCATGGAATTAATTGAAAAAAATCTGACATTTGCTTTCTACAACTAAATCCTGTGTTAACAACAATATCATTCTCCCCAATATTTTCGATAAATGGGTCGAATGTTTGATGCGCTATTTTATGAGATAGCTCAGGATATTTATAGCCAAAATCTCCAGCCATTCCGCAACACCCATTACCTAAAAATTCAAACTTAATATAAGGTATTAATGATAATGATTTTTTAATATCTTAAATTTTTGATAATGACTTTTGGTGACAATGCGTATGCAGCCATACTTTTTTACTAACACTCCTTAACTTTGGTAAAACACCATCAACAGTATTGCAGATAATATATTTTTTATTCAATTGTATCTTTTATTAAAAGTTATTATATTCTTTATACCAAACCGCATAATTCTCCACACCCTGCTTAACGCTCATGCTTGGCTTGTAGCCAAACTGCTCAACTAAGTCATCTACATCAGCGTAAGTATCTGGCACATCGCCAGGTTGGAGTGGTAGTAGTTCTTTTTCCGCCTTCTTACCTAATGAGGTTTCTAGTGCTTCAATATAATCCATTAACTCTACTGGATTGTTATTACCAATATTATAAACCCTGTATGGGGCACTAGAGGTCGCAGGATCTGGGGTATTACTATCCCAATCTGGGTTTGGAGATGCGGGCCGGTCTAGTATTCTAATAATACCTTCAACGATATCATCAATGTAGGTAAAGTCTCTTCGGTGTTTACCGTAGTTAAACACCGTGATAGGCTCATCATTCATAATGGCTCTAGTGAACTTTTGTAGTGCCATGTCTGGTCTATCATAAGGACCATATACAGTAAAGAACCTTAGGCCGGTGGTTGGTAGATCATACAAATGTGAGTAAGTATGTGCCATTAGCTCATTAGCCTTCTTAGTGGCAGCATATAAGCTTACCGGATGATTAACTGCGTCATGAGTAGAGAATGGTTGTTTGGTATTAAGACCATAAGTAGAGCTTGATGAGGCGTACACAAGGTGGGACACCTTGTTGTGCCTACAACCTTCTAGTATGTGGGCAAAGCCTAATAAATTAGTATCAATGTAAGCTAGTGGGTTCTCAATAGAGTATCTAACTCCTGCTTGTGCGGCAAGATTAACCACGCCTTCAAATTGATGGTCTTTAAACAGTTTAGCTATAGCTTCACGATCTTCAAGATTCATTCTAATGTGAGTGTAGTTTGGATGATCAGCATGTCGTGCTAAGCGCGCTTCTTTTAAGGCTGGATCATAATAGTCATTATGATTATCAATACCAACTACCTCATCGCCTCGATCCAATAGCCTAATTGAGAGTGCTGAGCCAATAAAGCCTGCAGAGCCTGTTACTAATACTTTCATGTGATTAATTCTTTTTAAATTATGTGTTTAGTTTATTTAACTCAATCTGAGTTAAATAAATCTCTTGTATAGACTTTAGTTTTAACATCGTTTAGTTCATCGACCATTCTATTAGCAACAATAACATCACTGATTTTTTTAAAGTCATCTAAGTTGTTAATCACTTTAGAGTGGAAGAACTCATTCTCACCCTGTTGCGTTAACGTAGGCTCATAGATGACTACTTCAATGCCTTTGGCTTTAATGCGTTTCATGATACCTTGAATGGAAGATGCTCTAAAGTTATCACTTCCACTTTTCATAATAAGACGATGCACGCCTACAACTTTAGGATTCTTAATAATAATAGAATCTGCAATAAAATCTTTACGCATTGAGTTAGCATCAACAATGGCACTGATTAAAGCATTGGGTACATCTTTATAGTTGGCTTTAAGTTGCTTAGTGTCTTTAGGTAAACAATAACCACCATAACCAAAGGATGGGTTGTTGTAGTGTGAACCAATTCTTGGATCAAGACCTACACCTTCAATGATTTGTTTAGAGTCTAGGTTATGTGCTTCAGCATAAGAGTCTAGCTCATTAAAGTATGAAACTCTCATGGCAAGGTAGGTGTTGCTAAAAAGTTTGACTGCCTCTGCTTCAGTAGAGCCTGTAAATAGAACATCAATATCTTTTTTAATAGCCCCTTCTACTAGAAGGTCTGCAAATTGCTTAGCTCTATCTGATATCTCACCGACAATAATACGTGATGGGTACAGATTATCATGAAGAGCTGAACCTTCTCTTAAGAACTCTGGAGAGAAGAGGATGTTGTCAGTATTAAACTTATCTTTAATGCTTTGTGTATAGCCAACCGGTACGGTTGACTTAATGATCATTGTAGCCTGGGGATTAATATTGATAACATCTTGTATAACTGCTTCTACTGAAGCAGTGTTAAAGTAGTTATTGGCAGTATCATAATCAGTGGGTGTGGCAATTATGACAAAGTCAGCATTTTTATAAGCCAGTTCTTTATCTAGGATAGCGGTAAAGTTAAGGTCTTTATTAGCTAGGAAATCTTCAATTTCTGTATCTACAATGGGAGAGATTTTGTTATTAAGTTGTTTAATCTTCTCCGGGATGATATCAAGAGCAATAACTTCATGATTTTGAGATAGGAGCATAGCGTTGGAAAGGCCTACATAGCCTGTGCCGGCTATGGTTATTTTCATTTAAAATTCTCCAAATACCAATTATAAGTTTTTGTAAGGCCATCTTCCAAATCTACATTATACTTCCAGCCCATATTCGATAGACGAGACACATCAATCAACTTTCTTGGAGCACCATCAGGTTTATTTGTATCAAAGGTAAGCTCACCTTCAAAACCAACCACTTGCTTCATTGTCTGTGCCATATCTCTAATGGTTATATCCTTGCCTGTGCCGATATTAATATGCGAAAGCATGGTCTGAGTGTTATTTTTATAGGTTTTTTCATCTAACCCTAATACAAACAGGGAGGCTTCTGCCATATCATCCACATATAAAAACTCACGCATAGAATTACCTGTACCCCATACAACTACTTCAGCGTCATTATTAATCTTTGCCTGGTGAAACCTTTGCATTAGTGCAGGGATAACATGTGAATCCTCTGGATGGAAATTATCATTAACGCCATATATGTTAGTTGGCATAACTGATCTAAAATCTGTACCATGTTGGCGATTGTATGATTCACAAAGTTTAATACCTGCAATCTTGGCTAAGGCGTATGGTTCATTAGTTGGTTCTAGTACGTCGGTAAGTAGCGCATCTTCGCACATAGGTTGTTCAACTGCCTTAGGATAAATGCAGGTACTACCTAAAAATAGTAGACGTTTAACCTTACTCTCATAAGCCGAGTTAATAACATTAGCCTCTATCATCATGTTTTGATAAATAAAGTCTGCAGGATAGGTGTTATTCGCATGAATGCCACCTACTTTGGCAGCAGCTAAGATAACGTAGTCGGGGTTTTCTTGTGTGAAGAGGTTTTGTACTTGTGTTTGATTGGTAAGATCAAGCTCTTTATGTGTGCGCATAATAAGATTGGTAAAGCCTCTTGATTCTAATTGTCTGACAATAGCAGAGCCTACCAAGCCCCTGTGTCCTGCAATATAGATTTTATCGTTAAGATTCATTTGATAGTTTACTTGTGCTTGTGCTATTCGTTAAAGTCTGGCGCTTTAAAACCGTGCTCTTTAACTAGTGAATCACGCTTGGCAATATTGATGTCATTTTCCATCATCTCATGTACCATTTCTTCAAGGGCAATTTTGGGCTCCCAGCCTAGTTTCTCTTTGGCTTTAGATGGATCACCGAGTAATGTTTCAACTTCAGTTGGACGGAAGTAACGTTTATCAACCGCCACCAGTAAATTACCAGTTTCACTGTCATAACCTTTTTCATCCGTACCTTCACCCACCCAACGGATGCTTTTGCCTAGATAACCCCAGGCAAAGTTAACAAAGTCACGTACTGAGAACTGTACGCCTGTAGCAATACAAAAATCATCTGGCTCATCTTGCTGTAGCATTAACCATTGCATTTCAACGTAGTCTTTAGCATGACCCCAGTCACGCTTTGCATTCATATTACCTAGATAGACTGTGTCCTGCAGGCCTAATGAGATACGTGCTAGTGCACGGGTGATTTTACGAGTAACAAAGGTTTCACCACGTACTGGGGATTCATGGTTAAACAAAATACCGTTACAAGCGTACATGCCATAGGCTTCACGGTAGTTAACGGTAATCCAGTAAGCATACAGCTTTGCTGCAGCGTATGGAGAGCGCGGGTAGAAAGGTGTGGTTTCTTTTTGCGGAATTTCTTGTACTTCACCGTATAGTTCTGAAGTAGAGGCTTGGTAGTAGCGAGTTTTCTTTTCTAGGCCTGAGATTCGAATAGCTTCCAGGATACGTAGCGCACCAAGGCCTACGGTATCAGCTGTGTATTCTGGAGTTTCAAATGAGACGGCAACGTGTGATTGTGCGCCAAGGTTGTAGATTTCATCAGGTTGGATTTGTTGAATAATACGCACCAAACTCATTGAATCAGACAAATCTCCATAGTGGAGTATAAATTTACGCCCTGTCTCATGAGGATCTTGATACAGGTGATCAATACGATCAGTATTGAATGATGATGAACGGCGCTTGATTCCGTGTACCTCATACCCCTTATCTAGTAAGAATTCTGCCAGGTAAGCGCCATCTTGTCCGGTTATACCGGTTATTAATGCTACTTTGTTATTTGTCATATTCAATCTTTAAAATAGTCCTTTACATATTTATGTACTTGTTTATTTTTTAACAACTCGTCAATAGTCAGCCATTGATATTCATTGTGTTGTTCAGTTGGTAGGTTGAGTGTTTCTTCTATTTCAATCTCGTAAGCCAAATTAACATAGTGTGTTGATACACCCTGATAAATACTTTCGTCATAAAAATGTTCGAATACACCTATAAATCTAGGCATTAATTTTAACACAATATTGAGTTCATCTTTAGCTATACGAATCATTGCGTTATCAATTGTTTCATTTTTATAAACTCTACCACCAATTGAGAAGAGATAGCCCTGTGCAGGTTTGTTTATACGCTTACCTAATAAGATTTTATTGTCTTTTTTAACAAGTAAGTCAATTGAGATGAGTGGGGTTAAACTTATGACTGTTTCAAAGGTTTGATCATCCAGCATTAATTTTCAACCCTACCGTATGCATCTTTAAATCTGACTATATCATCCTCGCCTAGATAGATGCCAAAGACGCGTGCCTGAGCCACCTGAGAGAATAACTGGGATTATTTTAGATATGAGGCAATCCATATTAACTTCGAATCTCTATTTTAAGCACGCTACCGCCCTACCGTGCTTATTTGCAAGTATAAGGTTTGTTATCTCACTTCCGGCTAAAAGATTACCGGAATGACGGCAGTACGCTTATTACTCAGTCCGGTTTAAAGCCTATCGGAATGACGAGCTAAGCTATTTCAAGCTCATGTATACTCAATGTTACTTGAGTATTTTTTCCTACAATATCTAATAAAACAGACACACGTTCAGTGCTTTTCATCTTTTGATAAATAGCTTTATAGCCTTCAAAGGGGCCATTTATAATTCCTACTTTGTTACCTTGCTTCCATTCTTTCTTTTCAAATGACTGTAATCCGAATTCATTTTCGTTTTGTTTCAGATTATTTACTATTATTTCAGGCACTACAGCAGGCATACCACCAAATCGCACCATTCCAGAAACACCAAAGGTTGAATGGATCGGAGACCAGTTATCCGATTCTTTATCAAGGTAGATAAATAGGTAACGAGGGAAAAAAACTTCCGTCCGTTTTATATTTTTTCCGTTGCGACGGCGTAAAGTTTGTACGAGGGGTAAATAGGTTTCATAACCCTGACGTAATAGGTTTTCTTGAGCCTTAAATTCGGATTGAGGTTTTGTGGTTACTAAATACCAGGAGCGTATAGGATTATTTAACATCATCATCCCTTTCAATATCAGTCATTTTTGTTTCATTTTGTAAGTTTGTAATTTCAACTTTGATCTTTTCATATTCATCTATTTTTCTTTGTAAAAACCGATAAGTTACCTCTGCTTTCTCTTCGATTCCTTTAGGGGTCAAAAAATAAATATATGTACTTTTTTTATTGTTTTTGTAAAAATTCTGTAATTTTATAAAGCCCTTATCAATTAATGCTTTTAAGCAATAATTTGTTTTGCCAAGACTAACTCCCATTTCTTGAGCAATCTCGCGCTGGCTCAAATGAGGCTCTGCCTCAATAAGTTTGAGTAATTTATAGGATATTTCATCATTCAATTGAGCAGTATCCTTTGTCGTTCAACGGTTGAACAGTAGCATATTTGAGTACTTTTTCAAGAGCTATTTTAGGAGGTTACAGCTTGTATCAATAAAGTTCCATATTGCAGTTATGCCAAATAAATCAGCTGTTAATTAGCTCTTTATGCGTACATATTGCGTGCATTTTGGCGAATCACTTTTATTGGAATGATGTTTAGCGAACGGATTAATGCTATCTTATTGAATACTAAGGATATTTTGGTAGTCTCAGTCGGATTCGAACCGACGACCCCTACCATGTCGAGGTAGTGCTCTAACCAGCTGAGCTATGAGACTAAATAATAGAGGAGGATTGTATAGATTAAGATGAATTTGTCAAAACATGATTCTAATCAGTTTCAATAATACTTAAAGCTTAATTCAACCTTCGCTCGACTTCATCTAAGAAATTATTCGCCACTTTCACAGGACTAGAAACATAATCTTGCCCTCTCTGAAGAGCACTCAAAAGTATAAGGGGATCTTCTATATACTCATGTATCATTTGTTTTCTTATATTACGAATTTCTATCCATTCATCAGCTGAGTCTAAAAACCTAATTTTTCCGCTCTATCGAGGTTATCTATTACTGATTCAGCTTTTTCTCCAAGAACAATTAATAACTGTGGAAGAAGCTTATCGCCTACAGTATCTTGTAATCAAGAAAAACGACTTACAAATGCACCCACACGCTCGGACAAATCAACATCCGTGTCCAGCTCCATTACACGGTTAAGATCAAAAGACGATTGAAATAAACGCTGATCAGTTATTAGCAAATGCTCTCGTTCTTTCACCACAACCCGCGCCAAAAAATGAAGACGTAACCGAGTGGTATTATCGATATTCATAGCAGCTTGCCTTCTCTATGAGCAACTTCATGAATAGGAAGTGGTTTGAGGTTAGGCGCGCTGATTAAAACATCTATTTTACGGCCATTCATTCTTCGCGAGACTTTAGCTGACAGCTTAGCAGCCAACATAGCAGGGTTATCAATATCTTCGTACAACTCAAGAAACAAGTCGAGATCTCCCCCTTTTGCACTATCATCTAACCGAGAACCAAAGACCCGCACTTGCGCGCTAGCCCCTAACACCTGAGTTACAAGCTGACGAATAAATTCAGTTTGATGAGTAGTAAGGCGCATAATTATAAACTCTAAAGTTGAATATAACTTAATGTTAAGCCTAATAAAGAGTAAGCCCCAATATATTCAGATTTTAATTCTCACCCTTAGACTAAAGTCTCTTTTAAATAGGATCAACGTCCCCAGTTTAATAGGCTCGTCACTCTGATTTAAGGAGGCACGTCATTCGGGTTTAATAAGCACATCATTCCGTATTTCTGAGTATCACCATGCTCGATATGGCAACTTTGCCAATATAAATGACACGCATAGGAGAAATATCATGGCCACACTAAATATATCTTTACCTGATGAAATGAGAATATGGATTGATAGCCAGATCAGCAGTGGACGGTATGCCAATGCAAGTGACTATATTAGAGACTTAATACGAAACAACCGTACGTCGACTGACCCAATTCGACTTGCGTTAATTGAAGGTGAACAAAGCGGTGAATCTAAAGCCACGATAAAAGATATTATTCAATCTGAAAAAACCAACAATAATGCGCTATAAGTTATCAAATAAAACAGAGCAAGACTTACGCCTGATATATCGATATACACAATTAAAATTTGGCTCACTTCAAGCAGATACTTATTTAACATGCCTCGATGAAACTCTTGAGCTGATTGCCAACTCACCCGCAATAACCCAAAAAGTTGATGATATCCGCACAGGCTACCAACGCTATTTGTATCAAGAACATGCCATATTTTTTATTAAAAAGAACAAACATATGTATGTCGTACGAGTACTTCATCAACAAATGAAAGTACAACTACACCTAGGATAACCAAAGGTTTAAAACTGGATTCACACTAAAAATGGCTCGTCATTCCGGCAGTGTTTTAGCCGGAAACCAGGGGTTTGAAGCTGGGAGACTCGAGAAACTAGCCTCAGAACTAACAACACACCCTTGAATAATATGATATTATCCCCGCAAAAAATAATACAATCAAATCAAAGGCGCTAAATGATAACCAGCTTCGTTGAGTTATTCAGCTCACAAAAAAAATTAAGTGACAAATGGGTTTTACTTCTAATATTTCTCTTTCCAATCGCAGGGCCTGTTGTCCGCCATTGGAATAGTTCTATTTTTGTATTATTTAGCTTTACCGCTTTATATTTTTTGTTTACAAAAAAAGACCGCAAAATACTCTGCAAAGAAGAAAAGATTTATCTTTGGACTTTTTTTCTATTTTTCTGCATTTTTCTCGTTAGTACAATTAGCAATGGCTATAGCTGGGAAAAAATTCGACTTGAAGGGTTGGGTACGGAAATAGACTTCCTTCTATTTATACCTATATATTTACTCATTAGAGAGAATGACTCTGCCAAGAAGGCACTTTTTGCCGGTATTCTACTGAGCATTCCTGTTGTTTTCTTTTTCTCACTTTATGAATACCATTATTTTTGGACGCCTAGGACGCCTCTAGTAGGTGCATATACTCAACTTTTTCTTGGCCCCATTACCGCATTTTCACTGCTCATGTCTTACTATGCTTATAAACAATGGTTTGGTAATAATTATCGTTGGCTAGTAGCCCTAGCACCCTTTTATATCTTTATGGGACTTTTTACCATAAGCTTTTCAGAATCTCGAATTGCCTACTTAACCATTTTTTTTGGTACTTTTATACTTATATTATTACAAATGAAAAATTTGAGATTTACTCTGGTCGCCTTCGCATTAGTCATGGTAACCGCGACATCCGTCTACCAAATTGATATAGTTAAAGGGCGAACAACTGCTGCATTAATAAGTTTTTCTAACTATTTTACACAGTCAACTGATGCGAAAAGAGGTACAAATACAGGCGTAGGTATGAGACTTGAGGCGTGGCGATCTTCGCAATATATATTTAAGGAGCGCCCTTTCATTGGCATAGGTAATGGCAACTACCCTACGGTGATTAAAAAATATATTGAAGAAGGTCTTGTTAGCCCACCAGTAATAAAGATGGGGCAAGCGCATAATACTTTTGTTGAAGCCCTCATATCTAAGGGTATTATCGGTCTAATATTATTATTAATGATTTTCTATTTTCCTGTATATGTCGCATGGAAAAATAAAAAACAGGCACATTTAAGTTTTGTTACCGTGAGTTCCTTTGCTGCTGTGATCACTTTACTTTCGATCGGTGAGTCGATGCTAATAAATAAAAACAACGGTGTAGCATATTTATTGATTTTTTCTGCGGTATTATTTTCTTCATTAAGACATGAAATAAATACAACCAAAAAATAACGTTAGCTCATTACTATTCGTTAACCTCCTCTCCACCAGCGACTTAGCTAGATAGCTTAGTCAATTGGCTAGTGGCTTCATCAGAGGGTTGGGGTGAGGGAATCATGATAAGATAACTCGTTGTTTTATTTATCCCCTCATCCTAACCTTCTCCCAGAGGGAGAAGGGCTTTATAATCATGCAGGTTAATTTATACACAGCTGTCCTTCTTCAAACTTCTTGATTTTGTCCCGAATATTAGCCGCTTCTTCAAACTCGAGATTCTGCGCATGTTTGTACATTTCTTGTTCAAGCTCAGCCACTTTCTTTTTATATTCTTTATTTGTTAAACCTTCATATTCAGCCTGTTCTTCTGCAATCTTTGCATAGCGTTTCGCGGCATTGCTGTACGCACCATCCATGATATCAGCCACTTTTTTGTTTATCGTTGTTGGTGTAATACCGTGCTCTTTATTAAACTCCATTTGTTTTTCACGGCGACGTTCTGTTTCATCAATCGCTTTTTTCATTGATTTGGTTATTTTATCGGCATATAAAATTGCCATACCTTTTGAGTTTCGCGCGGCACGGCCAATGGTTTGGATCAAGGAGCGTTCTGAGCGTAAAAAGCCTTCTTTATCCGCATCCAAAATTGCCACTAAAGTGACTTCTGGAATATCCAGCCCTTCGCGTAATAAATTAATGCCCACCAGAACATCAAAATGGCCTAAGCGCAAATCACGGAGAATTTCGATGCGCTCGACGGTGTCAATATCAGAATGCATGTAACGGACGCGTACGCCATGATCGCCAAAATAATCGGTGAGATCTTCGGCCATGCGTTTGGTTAACGTAGTGACTAATGTTCGCTCATTAATTTCTACGCGTTTATTGATTTCTGACAGTAAATCGTCAACTTGTGTTGTTGCTGGCCGGACTTCAATGATGGGATCTAATAAACCTGTGGGCCTCACAACTTGTTCAACGATTTCTCCCGAGTGTTCCGCTTCGTAGTCTGCAGGCGTCGCAGAAACAAAAATAGTTTGAGGAATCAGCTTTTCAAACTCATCAAACTTTAATGGGCGATTGTCTAATGCCGAAGGCAAACGAAAACCATAATTGACCAGATTTTCTTTACGTGAACGATCACCTTTGTACATTGCGCCCACTTGAGGAACCGAAACATGCGACTCATCAATAATTAACAATGCTTCATCAGGTAAGTAGTCAATAAAGGTCGGTGGTGGATCACCCGGTTGGCGTCCAGACAAGTAGCGTGAATAATTTTCTATGCCATTGCAATAACCCAGCTCTAACATCATCTCGATGTCAAACTGACAGCGCTGCTCTAAACGTTGTGCTTCAACCAGTTTATTATTATCACGTAGATAGCCCAGGCGTTCTTTTAGCTCTGCTTTTATTTGTTCAACCGCATTTAAAATATTTTCACGCGGGGTCACATAGTGCGTTTTAGGATAAACCGTGGTGCGTGGCACGGTTTGTAGTATCTCCCCTGTAAGCGGATCGAAGTAGCTTATTTTTTCCACTTCATCGTCAAACATTTCAACCCGAACAGCATCTTTTTCTGAGTCTGCCGGAAAAATATCAATCACTTCACCACGCACCCGGAACGTGCCTCGTTTTAACTCCGTATCATTGCGCGTGTATTGTAAAGCAGTCAGTTTTTGTAAAATTTTACGCTGGCCAATTTCCTCGCCTCGATTCAAAATCAATACCATTTCAAGGTAGGATGAAGGATCGCCCAAACCATAAATTGCTGAGACGGTCGCAATCGTGATCGTATCTTTTCGCTCGAGTAATGCTTTCGTT
>Ga0316207_10000446_pt1 | contig 68704 bp, 65 predicted proteins | sample 6weekpyrite_MG_FD_204943 | JGI IMG/M metagenome (GOLD analysis project Ga0316207, IMG submission 204943) | Microbial mat bacterial communities from mineral coupon in-situ incubated in ocean water Damariscotta River, Maine, United States -... | ecosystem: Environmental > Aquatic > Marine >... | reverse complement strand
TCGCTGAATCTGAAGGAGTACTAAAAGTATCAACAGCACAAGGTGAAGTTTTACTTGAGTTAGATAATGTTGATGATGTTTATGATGTCGCCGTTAATGAGGAGTCGGGTCAATTATGGGCAGTGATAAAAAATGAAATCCGTATCTATGGTTTTGATGGTTCACTAACTCATTCAATAACGCTATCAGAGAAAGGAGATAAAAAATCACAGTTGGTAGTGAGCGCAAAATTAGGCGCTGCCTGGCTAGCGCATAAAAAACAATTAAAGCGCTTTGATCTGGAAGGTGTCCTTTTAAGCGATAAGAAACTACCGAAATCCATTGTTGCACTTGCGATAGATGAAGTGAATCAACGCGTATGGGTTGCTGAGAAAAAACAACTGACTGCTTATTCGTTGAATGATGAGATTGTCGCCAATATCGTTTTGTCAAATGATGACGACAAAGATAAAGAGAAGGGTGGTAAAGCTAATAAAGATCGATATCACGCGAGCAAAGATAAAGACGAAGATAAAGACGAGGATAAAGACGAGGATAAGGACGACGATAGGGACGACGATAAGGACGACGATAAGGACGACGATAAGGACGACGATAAGGACGAAGATAAGGACGAAGATAAGGACGAAGATAAAGACGAAGATAAAGACGAAGATAAAGACGAAGATAAAGACGAAGATAGTTCCATCCGTGCTATTGATGTCGACAATAACAATGGCAGCCTGTGGGTCGGCTTAAAAGACAGCTTACGTCGCTATACCTCTGATGGCCTGCTTGCTTATGAAATGAGCGTATCCGGCCTACGAGATCTCGCTACCGCGGATGACGACTATGTTTGGGTCGCGACTAAGAAAAAATTATTACGGGTATTTAGCGATGGACCGGTTGTTTTACAGCTCGATCCATTCGACGAAGAAAAAACGGATGCCTTAGTGGCTGATCCATCAAATGGTGATGCCTGGGTTGCGCGAGAGCGTCAAATCCTTCAGTTCGATAAAGATGGCGTTCAAGGGAATAAGATTACGACGGATAAAGAGGTGGTTGATCTTGCCTTGTTCGCTGACATTATCCCGCCAGAAATTAGTATTACCACCCCTGTTAATGGCGAAGTGATCGCAAGCCAAAATACACCGGTTGAACTAACTTATTCTGATAATGGCTCGGGTGTCGATACCAGTACGCTCGAATTAAGTGTCGATACGGTTGCTATCCAGTTTGTGTGTGATACGGGTGAAGAGGCGGCAACGTGTGCCATCCAAACACCATTACCGTTTGGTGAAGCTACCATTACGGCGGTTGTTAACGACAATGCGGGCAATACGTCGGCCCCGGCAGAGGTAACGGTAACCGTTCTCGGTGAGCCATTAGTTATCACTATCGATGCACCTGAAAATGGCACCGCCACAAATCAGGCAACACAAGTTATCCGTGGCGCATTAAACCGGTCAGCCAATCTGACGGTGAATGGCCAACCTGTATCACTCGATACCAATAACCGTTTTGAAACAGCGCCTCTACCACTACAGGAAGGTCAGAATACATTCAGGTTCGATGCAGTTGATAGCATTGGCGGCGCAGTGCAAGCGATATTAACCGTAACGCGTGATAGCATCTTGCCGAAAATCACATTAACCAGCCCGACCGATGGTCTGAAAACTAATCAACCCGTAGTTAACTTTATCGGTAGCGTGAGTGAAGAAGTAATATTAAGTTTAAATGGTGAACCAGTATCACTGACTGTTGACAATCAATTTGATCATGGTCCGGTTAATTTAATTGAAGGGCGTAATACTTTTACATTGCTTGCAACGGATCTTGTTGCTAATAGCAGTGCCCAGTTGGTTAATGTGTTTCTGAACACCGTTGCACCGCAAATTATTCTTGATAACCCGGTACTGACGCGTGTCACTAATCAGGCGCAGCAAACTATTGCCGGTCAATTAAGTGCGCCTGCAACGCTCACCATTAATGGTCAAGCGGTTGCAGTGAATACAAATAATCAATTTAGTTTCGGACCGCTAACCTTACAAGAAGGCTTGAATGAGTTTGCGCTTATCGCAACAGATGAGTTTGGTAACATCACTGAGCTACTATTAAGCCTTACGCTCGATACAGGGCCACCACAGATCACCATAACCAGTCCGCAAGACAATCTTGTTACGCAAAATGCGCTTGTCGGTATTATCGGTAGTCTTAATGAGCCTGCCAGCTTAACGCTAAATGGCAACGCTATAATCCTGGATGCAAATAATGCCTTTAATCTTCCTGCGCAACCACTCCAAGAAGGCGTCAATACATTTAATTTTATTGCCATCGATGAAGCCGGCAACCAAAGCACACATACCGTTACGGTAACACTCGATACGATTGCGCCAGTGATTACCCTTGATAGCCCGGTTGCAGGTTTAGTAACCAATCAGGCTACCCAGACACTGGTTGGGCGTGTTAGTGAAGCAGTGACGTTAACCATAAACGGTCAACCTGTGGTGCAAGCAGGTGATAATAGCTTTACACATGGGCCGTTACCCTTAACAGAAGGCAATAACAGCTTTACGCTTATCGCAACCGACACAGCCGGCAACCAAAGCACCCTAGCCCGTAGCATCACGCTTGATACACAGGCACCCGTTATCACACTGGTCTCGCCGGTTGATGGCACGCAAACCAATCAGCAATCAATCAATATTCTCGGTAGCCTGAGTGAAACGGCGACATTGACCGTTAATGGTCAGGCGGTTGTGCTGAATGCAGATAACAGCTTTGATAGTGGCCCGTTAACACTACAGGCAGGTATTAATACGTTCGCTGTAGTAGCAACCGATTCAGCCACAAATAGCGCAACTGTTTCATTAAGTGTCATACAAGATGTCGTAGCGCCAGTAATTACAGTGGTAAGCCCGGCAAACAACACATTGACCAATCAGGCATCGATTGCAGTAACAGGTCAGTTAAGTGAGCAAGCGTTGCTCACGTTAAATGGCCAGCCAGTTACATTAGCAGCGGATAATAGTTTTGCAGCTAATGTAAACTTAACCGAAGGGGCGAATACCTTAACCCTGCAAGCCAGTGACGGGGCAGGGAATGTTGCCCAATCCTTGCTCACTGTGACCCGAGATAGCATTGCACCCGCAGCAGCGAATCAGAATTTAATAAACCGTGGTAGCCCCAACAATGGTAGGGTGAGTATTACCGGTGCAGCGGGCAGTGTTGAGCTCAGCGCCAGTGTACGCATCACCAATCAGCGCACAGCGCAGGTGAGTACCGTATTGGCAGCAGCAAACGGTAGTTTTAATGTGGTCGTTGATGCGCAGGCGAATGATGATCTATTACTGGTCGTGGTTGATACGGCCGGTAATGTGAGCCCGTCTATTACCTTGGCACCTGTTGTATCCAGTACCCTGACATTAAACTCAATCGGCAATCAAACTGCGGTGTTGGGTCAAACTCTGCAGTTTACGGTTACCGCGAGTGCCGTGGGTGGTGAAACGGTTACCTTAAGTATCAATCCGGTACCACTGCCTGACAACGTCAGCTTTAATATTGCCACAGGCGAATTTGAATTTACGCCAGCACCAGAACAAACAGGTGACTTCACACTTAATTTTATTGCCCGTACTGCCACAGAAGAAGTAAGCGAAAGCGTCACTATTACTGTGCCGGTTCCTGACGCGTTTGCACCGACAGAGTTTAGTGGCCGCGTTCTTGATGCAACCAGTTTGTCTGAAGGGGTGGTGATCCCGATTGTAGGCGCAACTATTTCATACTTAAATACATCCATTAGTACGATCACTGATGCGCAAGGTTTTTTCACCTTAACCGGTCTACCAGCCGAGCCTCGAATCTTGAGTATTGAAGGTGAAACGGCGAACCCGGCACCAGGCGGTGCCACGTATGCGGCATTCCATGAAAAGGTGCTGGTAATCCCTAATGTGAATAACCTGCACGAACGACCTTTCACTATGCCGCGTATTGCCACGGCAAGCCTGACCCAGGTAGTACCAACACAATCCACTACAGTGAATAACGCCGAAATTGGTATATCGGTTAACCTGCCAGCCAACACAGCGTTTAATCCTGATGGCAGCCAATTTACCGGACAGCTTTCTATTAGCCAGGTACCCCGTGGGTTTGCCCCCGCAGCATTGCCTGATTTCCTTGATCCTGATGCCTTGTATACATTGCAACCAGCAGGCGTAACCTTTAGCCAACCTGCCCCCGTTATATTCCCGAACACTGATGGCCTGGCACCGGGTAGTGAAACCGATATCTGGTCAATTAACCCTAATACCGGTCAATTTGATGTAGTGGGAACTGGTCGTGTTACAGCAGATGGAAAGAGCATAGAAACTATTTCGGGTGGCTTGCCCGAGGCATCCTGGTTTGCGCCATTGCCTATGCCACCAGAACCCGAGCCGAACGAGAATCCAAAGGATAATACCAAACCAGAATGTAATTCTTCTACTGTATGTCTGCGTGATGGACGTATGAGCACTTCATTTAGATTGCCGGTGTATCGTTCTTTGCAAGCCTCGCGAAATACACGTTTCATTTATCAAACAAATCGAGCCTTCCCAAGCCCCGTGATTAGTTTTAATACAACAATTCCGCAACGTTCAGCGATACCGGATACTATTTCGTATCAATTAAGTGTGGGTGGTATTGCACAAGGAAAAGAAACATTTATTGAAACTAGTGAGCTACGGCTTGGCTCAAATGAAACACTGCGTAATGCGGTTTCCTTTAGTGCGCGTGACTTTGTGCCAGGCACGTATCCTTATGAAATACGAGTGAGTAATAATTACACAAGCACCCGTATTGCATCGATTATTACCGGCAGCGTAATTATTACTAATGAAATGGACAATGCCTTTGGTGTGGGTTGGCAGTTGTCTGAACTATCACGACTCATGATCAATGCAGATGGTTCAGCACAGTATACGATGGCTAATGGGAATAATGTTGTTTATTCGACGGGTGATACGGCCTTTGATTTTACTACTCCGGCAGGTGATTTTTCGACGTTAGTTCGTAATGCAAATGGAAGTTACACCCATACGACAAAACATGGTACGCGGACTGTGTTTGATAGCAGCGGTAAGCAAACAGCGCGAATAGATAGAAATGATAATACGACTGTTTATGAATACGATACCTCTGATCGGTTGATACGCATTATTGACCCAGTCGGCATGGCGCGTAATTTCAATTATCAGAGTGGCCGGTTAACGTCAGTAACTGATCCTGCTAACCGTGTTTCACGCTTTGAACATGATGTTGATGGTAATCTTATTAAGATTATCTACCCTGACGATACGTTTAAAGAGTTTGGTTATGATGATCGCAGTTTAATGGTGTCTCGCACACATGAACGCGGTTTTACTACACGTTATCAGTACAACAGTATAGGTCAATTAATTCATTCTACTTTGCCAGATGATAGCCCGAGGGTAACAAGTAATGTCAATCAAACCGGTATGGTTACGGGTGAAAATGGGTTTGGCAGTGCGCAGCGTCCTGCGGCCTTAGTGCGCGCAACAGCATCACGTGCGGTGATTATGGATGGCCGTGGCAATGTCAAAAATTTTGAATTAGATAATTTTAACCGAGTTGTGCGAAAAGTAGATGAGGTAGGGCGAGTTACATTGACAGAACGTGATTCGGACGCTAACCCTAGTCAAATCACGCGACCTAATCAATCGGTTATAACCAGAACATATGATGATAAAGGGAATGTATTAACAAGGCGTGAAGAATTTAATACTGCTACCTATATTTATACCTACGATCCGGAATTCAGTTTGGTAACTTCAATCACTAATCCGCGAAGTAATACTAAAACTATTAATCGAGATGTTCGAGGCAACCCAGTTAGTATTATTAACGCATTAGGTCATACCACTACGATGGAGTACGACAATCAAGGGCGAATAATTCGTAGAGTTGATCCTGTTGGCTTGGAAACGGCGTACACCTATCATCCCGTTAGTGGTTTGGTACAAACTAAAACAGAAACGCCACCATCGGGGCCAGGGAATGTACGTGTGAGTCGTTATAGTTATAATACGGCAGGTCTGATGACTGAAATTATTAATCCAGACGGTACTATGCTTACATATGAATATGATGCTAGAAGCCGTCCTCGCCGTATCACTGATAATCTAGGGCAATTTATTGAATTTACCTATGATGAAGTTGGTAATATTACTAGCACTGGTGTAAATGATCCCGATGGCACACTTATTTATATCGTAAGCCAGTCTTATGATGAACGAAATAGAATGATCAGTATGTCGCAGCCTCATGAAGCTGGGCTGGACTCTATTATTCAGTATCAATTGGATGTGAATTCCAATACGACAGGAATGGTTGACCCTAAGAATCAGTCATCAAGTATGAGCTACGATGCCTCTAACCGTCTTATTAGACGCACACATAGACTTAATGGTATTACAGAGTATGAATATGATACCAACGATCGTATTACGCGCGTCAAGTCTCCTAATGGGACGGTAACATCATATGAATATGATGTTCTCGGTCGAAAATTATCTGAAAGCAGCAGTGATCGAGGGGGGACTAGTTATGAATATGATCTGGCTAATAATCTAATCAGTATGACGGATGCACGCGGTATTACTACTATGTTGACCTATGACGCGTTAGAACGAAAAACTAGTCGTACTTATCCTAGTACCAATGAAAACATTACATACGTTTATGATGTATGCGCACTAGGAACGGGGCGCATGTGTGCACGGCTTGATGAAAGTGGCAATAATAGTTATGCATATGATGCCTTTGGAAACTTGATACGAATGACTCATACCGAACTGGGTATTACCTATACGACTTTGTATAGTTATGATGAGGGGAATCGTATTGTTGCTATGACAATGCCTACCGGTCGCCAAGTAATTTATAGCAGAGATGGTATTCGTCGACTGCAATCGATTAGCGCCAATATTAATGGTACCGCGATAACACTTGTAGATAACATTAACTATCGTGCGGACAACAAAATTGTAGCGTCTCGTTTTGGCAATGATCTGCAAGATACTCGTAGCTACGATCTCCAAAGTAGGTTGCGTAGCCAAAGTCTAGGGACGGTCGATAATCGTACCTACAATTATGATCTGAATAGCAATCTGTTAAACCGTACTACAACCCCACAAATAAGCAATTACTCCTATGATGGGCTGGATCGTGTTGTCGGTGATAATGTTGATGGTATGTCAACAGGTTTCAGTTATGACTTAAATAATAATCGTAAAAGTAGGCAGCAAGGTACGGGTATTGATAGTAATTACGAATATGGCTTTGGAAGCAATAAACTTATTGCGATCGATACTTTACAAAATATTACAACAGAGTCCCCACTACTTAGCCGTGTTATGAATTACAATGATGTGGGGAGGTTATCTGAGATCACTATTGATGGGAATACGCTCGCAAGGTATGTGTACAATGCGTTAGGCCAGAGAACACGTAAAGTAACGGCAACAGGCACTGTTATTTACCACTACGATCTGTCGGGTAACCTGATTAGTGAAACGGCAGCTGATGGTAGTTTGATTCGTGATTACTTGTGGAATAACGGTCAACCAGCCGTTCAGATTGATGGAAATACTGGACAAGATGTACCTATTTATTTGCATACAGATCACCTATCTACACCACGTTTCGCAACAGATGAACAAGGAAATATTGTTTGGAGCTGGGAGGGTAAAGCCTTTGGTGAAACAGCTGTGGTAGGGAGTGCCACCATTAACTTGCGTTTCCCTGGTCAGTATTATGATGAAGAAACGGGTCTGCATTACAATTGGAGTCGTTACTACAGTCCAGTGCTTGGACGGTATATTACTAGTGATCCGATTGGGTTACGTGGTGGGTTAAACACGTTTGGGTATACAGGTGGCAATCCAATTAATATATCTGATCCACGAGGCACTGTGATCGATCCAGGTACATTGCTTGCCGCTCATATAATCCATGTGGCAGAAGCACCAATAGTGATTTTGGGCCAATTTGGGCCGCCTCTTTTGGGTGGGATAGCGGTTGGTCTTATTTTCAATCGGGTGTATGAAAAACAGACGGGGAGCTCTGTTGGTTCTGATATTTATGATTGGTGGAATGATCCACCTGATATTACTGAACCTGTGCCACCTAAGGACCCGAAAGAACCAGATGATCCTAAAGATCCAGAAATTCCTGAAGATCCTGAGGATCCTAAAAACCCTGAAGATCCTTCAGATCCTAAATCTGATTGCGAAGATGCGCCTACTGGTCCAGAGGGGCCGGAGGGACCCAAAGGCCCAGATGGTCCGGAGGGACCAGATAAACCAGAAGGCCCAGATGGACCAGAGGAACAGCAACCAGCTGGACCAGAAATGGAGCAAGCAACTCCTGGATCGGGAGGCGCAGAAAATACGGGAGGTGTTCCAGGAACTCAGGGCTAATAAATTAATTGGTTCACATGAAACAATTATTGCAAGAAAAGAGATTCGGAGCACAGGTAGCATTCAATATTTTACAAATATGCCATCTAAGCTATGTTAACTAATATATTTTTACAAAAGTGTGTCAAATGTTAATTGAAAAAAAATCAATTCTTTCGCGATCTCGTCAAGCATGGAAATACCGAATCATGTTGGTAGCGTTCTGGATTGCTGTTACTGTTATTGTTGCGTCATGGTTTTTGTCGACTTCACAATGGCAATTTGAGTCTGGTTTGATTATAGGCGGAATCATTGCACTTATAGGTGGGATTTTTCCATTTACCATAAGATGTCCTAAATGTCGGTCGCGTTGGTATTGGCATGCACTTAAAACACCAGTAGGTGGTTATGGACTTGAAATGTTGTTTTCAAAGAAAACATGCCCGAATTGCGGGTTTTCTAAAAATACGGAATCAGAAAAAGAACAAAAATAGGCAAAAAAAGGAGTAATCAACAATCGATATTTGGGGTCAGAGTGAACTTCCCTTGTTTTCACGGACACATTAATTAAGCCACTTCATTCATTCTTTCATATTTAAGTGGCGCTTCATAACCTAATGTTGAGTGTAGCCGTTGTCGGTTATAGTACATCTCAATGTATTTAAATACCGATTGTTTTGCTTGTTGCCGTGTTTTGTAATGAGCCGCCGTCACCAACTCTTCTTTTAGCGTATGGAAGAAAAAAAATAGGTACCAGAGACCAATTGTTTTTAATATAAAAAATAGATACCAGAGACCAATTGTTTTTAATATAGATTTTCATCATATCGGTAAAATTCACAAATACGAAACAACGATATTTGGGGTCAGAGTGAACCTCCCCCAGTTTAACGGATACTTTTAATCAGAGGCAATGGCCTCTTGCAGGAGTATCTAAATGAGCACGAAACGTAATCCCTACAAGACTTTTACAAAAGAGTTTAAGCTAGAAGCAATACGACTGATGGAACAATCAAACGACACGCCGAGTGAGATTGCGATGCAACTGGGCATCAGACGAAATCAGCTTTATAAGTGGAAAGAACAAATGATAAAAAAAGGTGATGTGACCTCAGCGAAGCGAGGTCGTCCTAAAAAAGCAGACCAAAGTGTGGCGGCCACGTGGAAAATAGGTACCAGAGACCAATTGTTTCTAATATAGATTTTCATACAGGAAAATAGGTACCAGAGACCAATTGTTTCTAATATAGATTTTCATAGAAAATAGGTGCCAGAGACCAATTGTTTCTAATATACAGATATTTGGGGTCAGAGTAAAAACTCACACTGAACTCAAAAAGAAAATAGGAAGAAAATAGGTACCAGAGGCCAATTGTTTCTAATATAGATTTTCACACATAGGCAAAATTCACAAGGAGGTGAATCATGCCACGCAAACCACGCTTTCAATTAGCGGATGTCCCTCAGCACGTTATTCAACGTGGTAATAATCGTGAACCTTGTTTTTATGCGGAAGCGGATTACCGCCGTTATCTTGATGACTGTCAGGAGGCGGCCATACGTCACCATTGTTGTATCCATGCGTATGTTTTAATGACAAACCATGTTCACCTGTTGGTAACGCCAATGGTGGATTACGGGATAACAGGCATGATGCAGGTATTGGGTAGACGCTATGTTTACTATATGAATAAAACGTATCAACGAACGGGTACGTTGTGGGAAGGGCGTTACAAATCTAGTTTGGTTGATAGTGACCGGTATCTATTAACCTGCATGCGTTATATTGAATTGAATCCTGTTTGCGCAAGGATGGTGGATCATCCCGGTGATTATAAATGGTCGAGCTTTCAATCGAATGCGCAAGCTCAGCGCGATAAATTAATTCAGCCACACGTGTTATATCAAAATTTGGGAAATACTTCTGAAGTGCGACAGGATGCTTACCGAGAATTGTTTAGACACCATGTTGATAATGATACTTTGCACGATATTCGTGATGCCTTGAATCATGAGCTGGTGTTAGGGAGTTCTTATTTAAAAGACAAAATTGAATCTCTGACATAGCGCCCTGCACGGCATAGGAAAGCAGGGCGGCCTAAGGTGAATCTATATTAGAAACAATTGCTCTCTGGTACCCATTAAATGAGCCATTGCTTCATGAGTATTTTGATTTGGGATTGATATTTCACGCCTTCTATTTCACATTTAGCTCGAAATGTTGTTAAAAGATCTTCCTGCACCTTCATGCTAATGAGTTTAGATTTGCTTGGCGGTTTTTCTACTGAGTTGCCCTGCAGTAATCGAAATTGTTCCAGGTAGGCGAGCACTTGTTCAGGCGTTGCTTTGCTTGACTGTGCTAGGTAGTCATCATTGAAGTATTGCACTGGTCTCATTGTAGTTTTTCCAACGCCCGAATATCCTCTAGATCTTGAGGTCGGCTAGATGCTTTTTTCATTTTTATTAACTCACCGATTGTTGCAATTTCAATTGCCATACCATCGACAGTTAATGTTTTTGTCTTCATCTTCTTTGCATCATGCGTAATGATAATGTCGATTAATTCAAGCGGGTTATGGGTGTTGTTGAATGACCAAGCGATGAGATTGCGGTTGTTAATATACTCTTCTCGAAACTGAAACACCTCTTTTGCGGAAACGGGCAGTCGTGGAGTTAAACCAATACTTATTAACGCGTTTTCTAATTGTTCATATTGTTGCTCATCTAGGGCAATGACAAAATCAAGATCGACTGTACCGCGCACAGCTCCGTGTAGTGCAACCGCATAGCCGCCAACCAGCGCATACTGAATGTCGGCTTTATTTAAGGCATCGATGACTGTTTTGATAAACATGCCTAAAGTATATACCGGTATATACTACATGTGAATTAAAATAGAGATTAAAACCCAAGAAAAAGCCCCGCAAGCGGGGCTGAATAGTTCTGTGGTCTTGCTTGGTTATTGTTATGTCAGGTTCCAGTCTGCGCCGCAGGACTGTGTGTTGGTATTAAAGCTAACTTGAATGGGTTGGTGCTGTTGGGCTAAATCGCGTCGCGCTTTACGTTGGCTGGCTAACCAGGCATTGGTTGCCACAATACGATTTTTGACTAATTCATGGCGTTTGATTAACTTCTGGTTCTGTTTAGTGGGTTGTTGGGCAATGATGATATCGGCGTTATCTGTGTCAATTGACGTAACGGTTTCACTGGTTGGGCTCATTACAATGCCAAGGCTGAAAAACAGTGCGACAGTCGTATCCATAATTCTTCTCCAAAACAGCGTTACCAGGCGTCTATTACGCCTTATTTGGTTCAGTTATTCCGTGACCATGGTCACGGTTACTCAGCTTGCCATATTATATTGATATTATTAAAAAGCGCTTTATTTATTTATAGTTATAAGTTCTTCATAAAGCAAATTATTATGACAATTATCTAACTTATTTCTCAAAATTGACAAATTTTCCTCCTCATAAGCATCATTGGTGGAAATTACAGGCCGTAAACACCAGTTTTTAGCAATTTGGCGTGTGTGTGGGCGCCCGAAACGGTAGAATACCCGCCCGGTCTAAAGACTGGTGAAACCAAGATCGTCTGATACCAGGCAAGAAGGAGTGAACGTGCTAGAGCAATATCGTCAACATGTCAGTGAACGCGCTGAACAAGGTCTACCCCCATTAGCGCTGGATGCCCAGCAAACGGCAGATCTGATTGAGTTACTGAAGAATCCACCAGCTGGCGAAGAAGATACGCTGCTGGAATTATTCGTTCATCGTGTGCCACCCGGTGTTGATCAAGCCGCCTACGTGAAAGCAGGTTTCTTAACCGCCATTACCAAGGGTGAGGCAAGCTCTTCATTGATAGATGCACCCCGTGCGGCAGAATTACTCGGTACGATGTTCGGTGGTTACAACATCACAACCCTGGTTGAGTTGCTCGACAATGATGAACTCGCACCGATTGCGGTTAAAGCACTCTCTAAGACATTGCTAGTGTTTGATGCCTACCATGATGTGATGGCAAAGGCCGATTCAAACAGCTACGCCAAACAGGTTGTTGATGCCTGGGCAGAGGCGCAGTGGTTTACCTGCCGTGAACCTTTAGCCGACTCAATCACCGTGACCGTGTTTAAGGTTGATGGTGAAACTAACACCGATGATCTATCGCCGGCCTCCGAAGCATGGAGCCGCCCAGACATTCCCTTGCATGCCAAGGCGATGTTGATTAACTGTATGCCCAATGCCCTGGCCGTGATTGACGAGTTAAAAGAAAAAGGCCATCCGCTTGCCTATGTAGGGGATGTGGTCGGTACCGGTTCTTCGCGTAAGTCGGCGATTAACTCGGTGCTGTGGCACATGGGTGATGATATTCCTTATGTACCTAACAAGCGCCAGGGTGGTGTTGTACTAGGTGGCAATATCGCACCGATTTTCTTTAACACAGCGGAAGACTCAGGCGCCTTACCGATTGAATGTGATGTCACCGGTATGCAAACCGGTGATGTCATCACTATTTATCCCTACAAGGGTGAAGTGCATAACGAAGCAGGGGAGGTGATAAGCACCTTTACGCTTAAGCCAACCACCATGCCAGACGAAGTGCGTGCCGGTGGTCGAATTCCATTGATCATTGGTCGTTCCCTAACAGACAAAACGCGTGAGGATCTTGGCCTGCCCGCATCTGAATTATTTACCCGTCCTGTTGCACCCGCCGATACCGGCAAGGGCTTTACGCTAGCACAGAAAATGGTCGGCCGTGCCTGCGGCGTTGAAGGTGTTCGCCCCGGTACGTATTGTGAACCACGCATGACAACGGTTGGTTCACAAGATACAACGGGTGCAATGACACGTGACGAACTGAAAGAATTAGCCTGTCTTGGTTTTTCGGCGGATTTGGTTATGCAAAGTTTCTGTCACACGGCCGCGTATCCAAAGCCGGTTGATATTACCTTGCAGCATCAGTTGCCCGAATTTATTCAAACCCGTGGCGGTGTGTCACTGCGCCCTGGTGATGGTGTTATTCACTCGTGGTTAAACCGCATGATCATGCCAGACACCGTTGGTACAGGTGGAGACTCACATACACGCTTCCCGCTGGGCATTAGTTTTCCCGCCGGTTCTGGTTTGGTTGCCTTTGGTGCAGCCCTGGGTGTGATGCCGCTGGATATGCCGGAGTCCGTACTGGTGCGTTTTAAAGGTGATATGCAGCCGGGTATTACCTTGCGTGATTTGGTGAACGCGATTCCGTATGTTGCAATTCAAAAAGGCTTATTGACGGTTGAGAAGCAAAACAAGAAAAATATTTTTTCAGGTCGTGTTCTCGAAATTGAGGGCTTGCCTGATCTTAAAGTCGAACAAGCCTTTGAACTTTCTGATGCCTCTGCGGAACGCTCTGCCGGCGGTTGTACCGTACATCTGAATAAAGAACCGATTTGTGAATACCTTGAATCAAACGTCACGTTATTGAAGTGGATGATTTCAGAAGGCTATGGTGACGAACGTACATTGCAACGCAGAATCAACGCCATGCAAGCGTGGCTGGATGACCCGCAATTATTAGAGCGTGATAGTGACGCAGAGTATGCCGAGGTAATTGAAATTGATCTGGCAGAAATTACTGAACCATTATTAGCCTGCCCGAATGATCCGGATGACGTAAAGCCCTTGTCAGAGATTGGTGAGGTGAAGGTTGATGAAGTGTTCATCGGTTCATGTATGACCAACATCGGTCATTATCGTGCTGCCGGTAAGCTTCTGGATAAAGCGAGCAATGTAGCTGTGCGTTTATGGATTGCTCCGCCAACAAAAATGGATGCGCATCAATTAACGGAAGAAGGTTATTACGCTATCTTTGGTCGAGTTGGCGCGCGGACTGAAACACCGGGTTGTTCTTTGTGTATGGGTAATCAGGCCCGTGTTGCTGATGGTACAACCGTACTTTCAACATCAACACGTAATTTCCCGAACCGCCTGGGTAAAGATGCCAATGTTTATTTGGGGTCGGCAGAGCTGTCCGCAGTGACATCCATTTTAGGTAAGTTACCGACGGTGAATGAATACATGGAATACATGAAAGATCTCAAGCCGATGAGTGATGAGGTTTATCGTTACCTTAACTTCCACGAAATGGCAGATTACAAAAACGTAGCGGACACGGTCATCCCCGTGACTATTTCTTAAGACGACGTGTCTTAATGCGTGTGAGGTTAGCTTAGGTTTTCAAGAAGTTGTTTTGATTCGTGTAAATAGCGTTTACGCGAAAATAACAATTGCAGCCGCGAACCACCTGATTGCCGCCATAATACGGCGGCACGCACGGCAGCAAGCAGTAAGCTGCGGATTTTATGGGTATTAATCGGGTTGGTTAAATGCATCTCGTCACCGTTTACCATAATGCGTGGTTTGAGCACGCTTAAGGTATCGGAATAAAGTCCCGCTAAAGATGCCAGCGTGTTGGCGTGTAGCAATGAATAAAGCTCGACTTGCTCTGCGGCTTTGGCAATACCCTTTGCAAGATCATCAAGGCTTGCCGGGTTTTTGTGTAAGGTGCGTTCCAACTGAATCACAGTAATAATCATTCGCATGACGTCGTTGTACTCGGCATTGCTTGATTCGGTTAGCAGCTCGATGTTGTAGTTAAGCCCCATACGCAGTTGGTCACCGTCAGTAAAAATATCGCGACAGTGTTCGGCATCCGTGACAAAAATGCTATGCAGGGATGCGGTTAAGGCGTTGGTTTCCACCATACCGGTATTGGCAATTTGTTGTACGCAACGACATGCCTGAACAATACCTGCAAAGGCAAGTACACGATCTGAATAAGGAACGGACATTTAGTTATAACCTTCTGTAATAATAGCGCCACCAAGACAATATTGACCATCGTATAACACCAGGGACTGTCCGGGCGTGATCGCGCGTTGTGGTTCATTAAATTCGACGCGTAAGCAGTCGCCTTCTTGTGTAATCGAACAAGCTTGATCAGGCTGGCGATAGCGTGTTTTGGCCATGCAGTTAAGTTGGCCGTTGCTTAATGCAGTAGGGGCGTGACCCGCAACCCAGTGAATATCATCTGCAATTAAATATTTCTTGTAAAGTAGCGGGTGTTCGCCACCTTGCACAACGATCAATTGGTTGTTATCCAATTCCTTTTGCGCAACAAACCACGGTTCACTGCCGGCATCATTGCGGCCACCAATACCCAGGCCCTGGCGTTGACCAATGGTGTAATACATTAAGCCATTATGCGTGCCGAGTTTCTTTCCGCTGTCAGTAACGATATCGCCGGGTTGCGCAGGCAAGAACCGGGAAAGAAATTCGCTGAACTTGCGCTCACCAATAAAACAGATGCCAGTGCTGTCTTTTTTACGGCTATTGATAAAGTTATTTTTTTCAGCAATCTTGCGCACTTCATCTTTTGCGATGCCACCCAGCGGGAAGAGCGCGTGCGATAACTGGTGCTGGTTGAGCATATAGAGAAAATAACTTTGATCTTTATTATGGTCGTGGGCTTTGATTAATTTGTATTCACCATCGTTGTGTGACGAATCAACATAATGACCGGTTGCGATGGCATCGGCACCGAGCGTTTGTGCATGGTCAAGAAAGGCACGAAATTTTATTTCGCGGTTGCAGAGCACATCCGGGTTGGGCGTGCGACCGGCTTTGTACTCACTGAGAAAATGCGCGAAAACACGATCCCAGTATTCGGTTGAAAAATTGACGGTATGCAAGGGAATGCCAATTTGGTCACAAACCGATTGAGCATCCTTTAGATCTTCAGTGGCGGTACAGTATTCTTCGCTGTCGTCCTCTTCCCAGTTCTTCATAAACAGGCCTTCAACATGGTAGCCTTGTTCAATCAGCAGCAGCGCAGCCACGGAGGAGTCAACGCCACCCGACATGCCGATAATAATGTGTTTCTTGTTTAGCATTCTGTGATTAATCCCAGCGGATATTTTGCTTTATGTCGATAATCATTGATGCAGGTAGACACCATCGGGCTACGTATTTGTTGTGCGTCCAGTGCAGTAATGTCCGTGTATGACAACCAGTTTGCAGCAAGAATACCATTATCAAGTGCCTGTTCGGGATCGTGGTTGCTGACATGACCGGCAAAACAAACGCGTATATACGTTGTATCCACATCCTGTTTACGCCATTTGTAAACACCAACAATAAACTCCGGCATAAAATCCCAGGCAGTTTCTTCTTTTACCTCACGAATAATCGCCGCGTGAATGGTTTCCTGATTTTCGACATGTCCGGCAGGTTGGTTGAACACGGTGCGTCCATTTTTATGTTCTTCAACCATGAGGAACTTTCCATCACGTTCAATCACGGCGGCAACCGTGAGATGCGGCGTCCAGATCATGGCCTTGACCCAAATTGTGTGGCATCAAGATCACGCCACTGGCCAGGTTCAAGTCCATCAAGTTGGCAGTTCGCAATCGATGCGCGTATGAGTCGTAAGGTTGGGTAACCGACGGCAGCCGTCATACGGCGTACTTGTCGATTTTTACCTTCACTAATGGACAAGGCCAGCCATGCAGTGGGAATATTCTTGCGAAACCGTACAGGCGGATCGCGATCCCACACATCGGGTTCATCAATCAGTTTGACGTTGGCAGGGCGTGTTACACCATCTTTTAGTGTCACGCCATCGCGCAATTGTTGCAGGGCGGCTTCATCCGGTTTTTTTTCGACTTCGACCCAATAGGTTTTAAGCTTTTTAAATTTAGGATCGGAAATACGTTGTTGCAGTTTTCCATCATCGGTTAATAGTAATAATCCTTCGCTATCACGATCTAACCGTCCTGCCGGGTACACATCGGGGATATCGATATAATCAGCCAGGGTGGGATGATCACCTTCTTTGCTGAACTGGCTTAAGACGCCATAGGGTTTGTTAAACACAATCAGGCGGCTCATAGTAATTCAGTATCGGCATCTGCGTAGGCAGGGGAACAGCAGCACAGAATAACCAGCTCATCATCTCCGGTATTTTCAATGCAATGCGGGGTACCGGGGGGAATACAGATGGTATCGCCAATAGTGACTGGAAATGATTCTGTATCGAGCGTCATGGTGCCCTGGCCTGCGGTGATGTGGTATAGCTCCTCACTACGGTGGTGGCGATGACGCTGGGTTTTGCCGCCAATGGCTACGCGTGCTTCGGCAAGGCTTTGCGCTTGCACGCTATGCTGGCTGCCGTGAACGGCAGGGTGCATTAGTTCTCTAATGTGCGAGCCATCACGTGTGATAAAGGCCTGTAGAGCGGAATATTCGGTTTTTGTGGCCATAGTAACTGGAGTTAGGTGCAAAAGGACTCAAAGCACCATTATACAGTGCCAGGTCCAAATCACACCACCACGGGATACGCAGTGTCGCCGCTGCGCTTGACGCTAGTGTAAGGTGTCGGCTGCTTCGTCTGTTACGGGTTCATCAGGACGAATATGCTGCGCCTGTAGACCCTTGGGGCCATCGATTAGCTCGAATTCGACATGTTGACCACGCTTTAGGGTTTTGTACCCTTCCATTTCAACACTTGAAAAGTGAGCGAAAACTTCATGCTGTTCTTCATCAGAAATAAAGCCGTAGCCTTTGCTGTTGTTAAACCATTTGACAGTGCCATGAGCCATAATGCGAAACCTCATGTTGAAGTACGAATATTTACCCCCAACTAGTAGAATAAGGTCAGGGAAGTCGAACTCCTTTTTAACCAACCCGACCGAATTAGTCAACTATTATAGATGACACAAAAAGTGTGTTTATACAGTGGGTTAGAGAGAATCTAAATCATTGTTAGCTAATACTTGCCAGCAGCTGCATGCAGGGTGAGAATAGTGGCGAAAGATGGATTATGTACGATAATTAATGATGTAGAGACCGTATGAGTAAACAAACAGACAATCACGAAGATGATGGTTTAGCCGTACAAGAGGCAAAACCGAAGCTTAAGCGTCCACCTCAATATAAGGTGTTGTTGCTAAATGATGATTACACGCCAATGGAGTTCGTGGTGCACATTCTTGAGGACTTTTTCAGCATGAACAGAGAAAAGGCCACGCAAGTGATGTTGAATGTCCATACCAAGGGCATGGGCGTGTGCGGTGTTTATAGCCGTGATATTGCGGAAACCAAGGTGGAACTGGTTAATACCTATGCAAGAGACAGTCAGCATCCGCTGAAGTGTGTAATGGAAGAAGATGAATAGCGCAAATGTGAAGGTGAGGTTATGTTAAGCAAGGAATTAGAATTCACATTAAACGCAGCCTACAAAGAAACGCGTGATAAACGTCATGAGTTCATGACGGTTGAACATTTGCTGTTGGCCTTAATCGATAACCCGGATGCAGCGTTAGTGTTACGCGCCTGTGGTGCGGATCTAATTTCACTGCATTCAGAACTAAGCCAGTTTCTGGATGAAACAACACCGCTAATCCCCGAGCATGATGAACGCGAAACACAACCCACACTTGGTTTTCAACGTGTGATGCAACGTGCCGTTTTTCATGTGCAGTCATCAGGCAAGCAGGAAGTGACGGGCGCGAATGTCCTGGTTGCGATTTTCAGTGAGCCGGATTCACAGGCGGTGTATTTCCTTAACAAGCTAAACGTGATGCGTTTGGATATTGTTAATTATATGTCGCACGGCATTTCAAAGATTGATGATGGCTTAAACGAAGACGATTTAAGTCCTGAGATTGATGAAGAGTCAGGTGAGCCACAAGCTAAATCGCCATTAGAAAGTTACGCAGTGAACCTGAATGAATTGGCAAGTCAGGGTAAGGTTGATCCCCTGATTGGTCGTGCACAGGAAATTCAGCGTGCCGTACAAATACTTTGCCGACGTCGAAAAAATAACCCGCTGTTTGTGGGCGAGGCGGGGGTAGGTAAAACGGCCATTGCCGAAGGTCTGGCGTTGATGATTGTTGAAGAAGAGGTGCCCGAGGTGTTGAGTGAGAGCGTTATTTATTCACTTGATATGGGCGCATTGCTGGCAGGCACAAAGTACCGTGGTGATTTTGAAAAACGCCTGAAAGGTATTTTAAAGCAGTTAAAACAACAACCCAATGCGATTTTGTTTATTGATGAAATTCATACCATCATTGGTGCAGGGGCTGCATCCGGTGGTGTGATGGACGCATCAAATTTGATTAAACCGATGTTGGCGTCCGGTGAGCTTAAATGCATGGGCTCGACAACCTATCAAGAGTATCGCGGTATATTTGAAAAAGATCGTGCCCTGGCGCGGCGTTTCCAGAAGATAGATGTGAACGAACCAACTGTTGATGAAACGGTACAAATTTTATTCGGTTTGAAATCACGCTTTGAAGATTTTCATGATGTACGTTACACCAAGCAATCAATGCGCGCCGCTGCGGAATTATCGGAACGCTATATTAATGATCGACACCTGCCAGACAAGGCGATTGATGTTATTGATGAGGCAGGTGCCTATCAGCGTTTACAGCCTGCATCAAAGCGCAAAAAGACGATTGGTGTTGGCGATATTGAACGTGTCGTGGCCAATGTTGCGCGTATTCCACCGAAGAAAGTATCGTCATCAGATAAAGACATGTTGAAGAAACTTGACCAGGACTTGAAGATGGTTATTTATGGTCAAGATAAAGCGATTGATAGCTTGTCAACGGCGATTAGAATGTCTCGTTCTGGTTTAGGAACAGAAAATGGCCCGATTGGTTCATTCCTGTTCGCAGGACCAACCGGTGTGGGTAAAACAGAAGTCACGCGACAACTGGCACGCGTAATGGATGTTGAACTGGTTCGCTTCGATATGTCGGAATACATGGAGCGACATACCGTGTCACGTTTAATTGGTGCACCACCCGGTTATGTCGGTTTTGATCAAGGTGGTTTGTTAACCGAAGCGGTAACGAAAACGCCGCATGTGGTTCTGTTATTAGATGAAATTGAAAAAGCCCACCCCGATGTGTTTAATTTATTATTGCAGGTGATGGATCACGGCACATTAACCGACAACAATGGGCGAAAGGCAGATTTTCGAAATGTCATTCTTGTCATGACAACCAATGCCGGTGCTGAGCATATGAGTCGGCCGAGTATTGGTTTTACAGAGCAGGATCATGCCAAGGATAATACCGAGGTCATTAATCGTACCTTTACCCCTGAATTTAGAAACAGGCTCGATGGTATTATCTGGTTCGATTCATTAAACCGTAGCACCATTGAACATGTGGTTAATAAGTTTGTGTTTGAACTGGAAGCACAACTGCAAGACAAACATGTCACGATTGAGCTAGACAAGGCCGCACAGGCCTGGCTTGCTGAACATGGTTTTGATGAAAAAATGGGTGCACGACCGATGAGCCGTTTGATCCAGGAAAAGATCAAAAAACCATTAGCCGAGGAATTGTTGTTCGGCAAATTGGTACACGGCGGCCACGTCCGCATTGGCGCAGACAAAGCAGGCTTGTGTTTAGATGTGATGGCTGAGGATGAACGCGAAGAGTCGGTTCATTAACCTTAGCGAGCGCGGTAAGTAATGCGGCCTTTGCTGAGATCGTAAGGTGTCAGTGCGACGGTGACAGTATCGCCGGTGAGAATACGAATGTAGTGCTTACGCATTTTTCCTGAAATATGGGCCGTGACGACATGGCCATTTTCCAATTCAACACGGAACATTGTATTCGGCAAGGTCTCAATGACCGTACCATCCATTTCAATTGCTTCTTCTTTAGCCATAAATTCGTTTTAATCGCCTGAATAGACAGGCTTCCGTTAGTTATCAACGGCGCGAATAATGCCCTAACTGGGCGTTAGTTTCAATGTAAAAGGTGAAAAATGGCGCAAAACAGCCCATTTAGGGCTGATTGCCAGTCGATTGCATAGGCACTGCCTATTTTTTAGAAGGAGGCGGCTTTACGGTACGATGATTCCATCCATGACAAGTGTGGATGCAAGGTGGTCTTTTCAATCACAATTTCCATATCGAGGCGGTTAATAATGGCCTCGATATTGTCAGGGTCCAGAAAATCGTCACGTAACCGGTCAAAATGCTCGTTATTCAAATGAAGCACATTGGGTTTCATGCCGTGTTCTTGCTCAAACTCTCTTATCATGCGGTAGATAAAGCTCAACATGGTCGTCTCCTTCACTCATTGCACGGAACGGGCTAGGTACTACTGATTATATCGGTGCAAAGGGCAGACCACTTTAGCTGTTAAGATGTAAAATAATGTCAACTCATTGATAACGATGGAATAATTATTTTTCCTGGCGTTGCCACTGTCCTTCTCGCAGCACCTCAAAGGGACGAAATTGTTCTTTGTAGACCATTTTTTGGCACTCTTTGATCCAATAGCCAAGGTAAACATGGGGGATCTGCTGTTGGCGCGCCTCTTCAATTTGCCACAGGATCGCCATGCTGCCCAGGCTGCGGGCGGATTCTGCGGGTTCGAAGAAAGTATAGACCGCTGAGATGCCACAATTGAGCCTATCAACGGCGGCAACGGCGAGAAGTTGACGATCGCGTCTAAATTCATAAAAACAGGCATTGATATAGGGATTAATGAGGAATTCGCTGTATTTTTCAGGTTCGGGATTATCCATGCCACCGCCGGCATGACGATTAGCCATGTAACGTCGATACAAGGCGAAGTGTTCTTCATTATATTCAGCCGCTACCGTGCTGATGGTTAGGTCTTGATTGCGTTTCCACACCCGGCGTTGGCTGCGGGAGGCAGTAAAATCATTAACGGGGATACGTATAGGGATGCAGGCATCACACATTGAACAACGTGGTCGGTATACATGGGTGCCACTTCGGCGAAAACCGTATTGAATGAGTTCGCTGTAAATGCTTGTATCAATGCAGACAGCGGGATCGGCAAACAGGGTCATGGCTTGTTGCCGGGGCAGGTAGCTACACTCGTGCTCAGGCGTTAAGTAAAAATCTAATGATGCCAGGTGCTCAGAACCCATCACTAATTCACATCCACGTTTAATGAACGACTATGCCAGTCTGCGCTTTTTGCTTCAAGCTCACAATATTCATCAAGATAACGGGCAAATTCAGCACGCGATAACTGGCTGGCACCCAGGCTTTGTAAGTGGGCTGAATCTACCTGACAGTCAATCAGCTTAAAATCCCATGATTGTAACTGTCGCACCAGATGCACGAAGGCGGTTTTTGATGCATCTCTGGCGTAGGAGAACATCGATTCACCAAAAAAAACCTGGCCGATAGCAATGCCATAGAGTCCACCGACAAGTTGCCCATCTTGCCAGGCTTCAACAGAATGCGCATGACCCGCTTTATGGAGGGCGCAATAGGCGTGTTGCATGTCAGCGGTGATCCAGGTTTCGTCTTGATGACTGCGCGGCTGCGCACAGGCGTGTATTACCTCGGCAAAGGCTTTATTTAAGGTGATTTGATAAATTTGTTTACGGCATGTTTTTGCCAGGCTACGAGAAATTTTCAAATCGGTTGGGAAAAGGACAGTACGCGGATCCGGTGACCACCACATAATGGGCTGACCATCACTGAACCATGGGAAGATACCAAGCCGATAGGCCTTTAACAGGCGTTGAATCGACAAATCACCGCCTAGGGCAAGCAGGCCGTCAGGATCGGTAAGTGCACATTCAAGTGGTGGAAATGCAGCATCGGGATTGTTGCTATCCAGCCAATAGAGATCGTGTATGGAATTATTATGGGTCACTACGCGTTACCTGATTTTTTAAACGGCGAGTGTTCACCAAGTACATCCATATAATTTTGCATTCCCTTGTGTTCATGCTCGAGAAATTCGGCAATCACTTGATTGAACTCAGGGTGGGCGAGCCAGTGAGCCGACCAGGTTGGTGTCGGTAAAAATCCGCGACTGAGTTTATGCTCGCCTTGCGCACCGGCCTCAAACCGTTGAATGTTGTTGTTAATACAATAATCGATTAATTGGTAATAACATAATTCAAAGTGCAGCCCGGAAAAGGTTTGCGAGCACCCCCAATGTCGTCCGTAAAGCGTGTTTCCACCTAAAAGATTAAAGGTACCTGCGACATATTCACCACTGTGTTTTGCCAGTACCAGGATGACTTGTTCCGGCATACTTTGTGATAAAGCCTCAAAGAAATCACGGGTTAATGTGGCGTAGCCGCTCTTGCGGGCAAAGGTTGAGGAATAAAAGTCATAAAAAATATCCCAATGATGTGATTGCGTCTGGTTGCCGTGAAGTAACTCAATCTCGAGCCCACTGGCGCGAACATCGCGGCGTTCTTTACGGATTTGTTTACGTTTTTTTGATGACAGGGTGGAGAGAAAATCCTCAAAGCATGTATAGTCATTATTATGCCAATGAAACTGGCAGCCTGTGCGACGTAGCAAGCCTGATTGTTCCAATTGCTGCGTTTCTGACTGTGTTGTGAACAAATAATGCAGTGATGAAACCTTAATCGATTTGGCATAATTAAGGCCTGCATCCATTAGCTCCGTACGTAGTGCGGTGCTTGCATGGTCTTTATGCATTAATAAACGTGGTCCTGTTGCCGGTGTGTAGGGGATAGCAACAACTAGCTTGGGGTAATAATGGAGACCATTGCGTGCATAGGCGTCGGCCCATGCAAAATCAAAGACAAATTCGCCGTAGGAATTATCCTTTAAATACATTGGTAGAGCAGCAATCAAGTGGTGTTGCTCATATAGGCAGATAAATCGTGTCTGCCATCCCCATTTTAGAAGACAATTATGTGACTCCAGTGCACTTAGAAAAGCGTGATCAAGGAATGGATTCTGTTCGAGTTGTAGCGCGTTCCAGTGTTGTTTGGGTATCTCATTGATACTGGTGACAATACGGACTTCAGACATGGGGACAAGCTCTTGTTTCACCTGCCTTGAGCAGGTATATATAGTTAAAACTGTTGCTATACTAATACCGATATATAACTTAGAGTAACAATAACAGGTTTATCATCTATGCACAGAGTTTCCTTTGTCTATTTGACATATGTTGTTACGGTAATTTTGTTGCTATGCATTGCATCAAAAGTTTACGCCTTGCCTCGTTGCTTGCATGTAATGTCTTATCATCAGGGCTATGAATGGAATGATGGTATTGAAGCAGGCGTTGAAAATGTATTACGCGGAAAATGCGAGTTGCGTAAATTTTACATGGACTCGAAACGCAATACTTCTCCAGAATTTATTCAGAAAATGGCACTACAGGCTAAAAGCCTGATTGAAGAATATCGCCCGGATGTTGTTATTGCATCAGACGATAATGCATCACGTTATCTTGTTCAGCGTTATTATAAAGATGCGGATATCCCATTTATTTTTAATGGTGTTAACTGGACAGCCGACGTTTATGGGTATCCGTATAGTAATGTGACGGGCATCGTCGAAGTGGCACCGGTGATGACAATGCTCGAAATTGCCCAGCGAAATCTGAATAATATCCGAAAGATTGCATTTTTATCTGCGGATGTTTTAACAGAACATAAAGACTACGATCATTATGTGCGAATATATGGCCGCAAGGGAATCACGGTACAACCTGTTTTTGTTAAAAATATGCGTGAGTGGGAAGCGGGCATTATTCAGGCGCAAAAAGCGGATCTTATTATTTTGGGTAATAATGCAGGGATAAATGATTGGGATAGTGAGCAAGCATTAAAGCTAATACGACATTTCGGAAAAAAGCTTACCATGACGACGTATCAATGGATGATGCCGTTTAGCATGCTTGGCGTTAGCAAAGTTGCGGCCGAACAAGGTGAATGGGCTGCCGAAGTCGCATTGGAAGTACTTGCGGGTACTGATGTAGCAGAAATACCGGTTACCATTAATCGTCGTTGGATATTTTACCAAAATAAGTCGCTTCTATCGAGTGCGGGTATTTCAATTGATCATGTGACTCGTCGTAAAGCAGTTTCGAAGAAATGGGCGAATGAAAAATAATAATAAACTAGCACTAAGATCCAAGTACCTTGCAGTTGTGATTGGTATCGGACTTGGTTTGAGTCTTCTTGCATTCATGCTAGGGATAAAGGTGTCGGTTGATAACGCAGAAAAGGAATTTCAAAATAGTGCAGAACAGGTATTTTCTCGCGTCGAGAATAGATTGCGATTAATGACTCAAATTGACGAAGACCTGGCGCAATTTTTCTACTCATCAAACGAGGTTACGGAAAAAGAGTTCGGGAAATTTTCACGGGTGATCATTGATCGAAATAGTTTCGTACGCAGGGTAATGTTTTCGCGTGTTATCGCCAGGTCAGATAAGAATGAATTTGAAACTATAAAGCATGAGGACGGTTACACCGGTTTTAAGATAAATTCTTTTTCGAACGATATAAATAAATCAGAACGGTTGTATCCAATAGACTATTATGAGCCCAAGACCGTCCAATCAAGTCGTTGGTTCGGTAAGGACTTAGGTTCATTAGAGGGAATACAGGAGGCATTTGCTCAAATACACAGCGATTCTTTTTTATCGATTTCTGACGCCATCCCAACCGCTAAAGGCCCTGTTCTCATGGTCCTGCATGCCTTGGTTCCCGGGGGGGATGAACTACCCGCCTCAAAGTTAGATAATAATGAACTGTATGGTGTTCTTTCGTATATGGTGGATATTGAGCGTTTCTTTAATCTCAGGGGAAAGACATCCAATAGTATGACGACCCATGTTTGGCTTGATGGTCATGAAATTCATACCACAACAGATTTCGAAGAATCTTCTGCTTTCTCAGTTTTGTTGAAGGTTGACCGGGATTTTGTCTTCGCAAATAAATCAATACATATCCAGGTGGCAAAAAACTTACTGTGGAATGAAATTAATTTCATATTGCCAATTCTCATACTTCTCACTGGTCTATTATTTACTGTATTTCTTTATATCTCATCACGTTCCGTATTTCAGCGCACTGAAATGCTCGAAAAACAGAAAAATGAAGTTAGTCGTCAAGTAAAAAATCAGACTCGGCAGCTTCGTCATCAGGCCGCGTCATTAGCCTTAGCGCGTGATCAGGCATTAAAGGCTAGCCAAACGAAATCAACCTTTCTCGCTAATATGAGTCATGAGTTGCGCACACCGCTGAATTCAATTATCGGTTTTTCCGAAATTTTAGGGCGCGGAATGAGCGGCCCGGTTAAAATGGAGCAAAAGAAACAATTAGAGATTATTCTTGTTAATGCTAGGGGTTTGTTGTCATTAATTAATGATGTGCTTGATTTGTCAAAAGTGGAATCGGGTAAAGTTGATATTCAAACCACTTCTATCGACATTACTGAATTAATTGAGGAGATTGAAAAAACCTTCATTCCGTTGGCAAAGAAAAAAAATATCACATTTGAAACGGTGTTGAGAAAAGCGCCACAGGTAATCAATACGGATTATGAAAAATTACGACAAATCCTCGTTAACCTTATTGCTAATGCCATTAAATTCACCAACCAAGGCAGTGTTACGATTGAATTTTTTCATCATTTGGAATATTTCTGCTTTAGAGTGATAGATACCGGGATTGGTATATCACGAGAGAGGTTGCAGAATATATTTGATGATTTTTATCAAGTTGAAGGAAGCGCGTCGAGAAATTATGAAGGAACGGGACTTGGCCTGGCAATCAGCCAACGCTTTGCAGAACTGTTAGGCGGTTTCATTAATGTCGAAAGTACGGAAGGGGTTGGTTCTGTTTTTAGTGTTTACATCTCTGATATGACCACGCTTGAAAAAGATAAGCTGAACTCAACCGAATAAAAAGGGCCCAGACGGGCCCTTTTTGTTGTTACTTTTTAAGATTGTCGAGATACCGCTCTGCATCAAGTGCGGCCATACAGCCGGAGCCTGCGGACGTGATGGCTTGGCGATAAATGTGATCGGCAACATCACCTGCAGCATAAACACCCTCAACACTTGTCATGGTCGCATTGCCGGTTGATCCGCCCTGAACACTGATATAGCCATGTTGCATGTCGAGTTGGCCATCAAAAATAGCCGTATTGGGTTTATGACCAATCGCAATAAATACGCCGTGAACATCAACTTGTTTCGTTGAACCATCCTGGGTGTTTTTGATGCGTAAGCCGTTAACGCCGGCATCGTCACCCAGTACCTCATCTAGTTCATGATTCCATTCAATCGTGATATTGCTATTTTTGGCTTTTTCAATGAGTTGTTCGGCGAGAATTTTTTCTGAACGAAAACTATCGCGGCGATGAATGATGGTGACGTGATCTGCGATATTAGCAAGGTAAAGTGCTTCTTCAACGGCCGTATTACCCCCACCAATAACAGCCACATTTTGGTTCTTATAGAAAAAACCATCACAGGTTGCACAGGCTGAGACGCCGCGGCCCTTAAAGGCTTCTTCTGAATCAAGGCCGAGATACTGTGCAGACGCACCTGTCGCAATAATAAGTGCATCGCAGGTATAGTGACCAGAATCACCTGTCAGTTGGAAAGGGCGCTGGTTTAAATCGACTTTGTTAATATATTCAAAAATAATTTCGGTATCAAAGCGCTCGGCATGGAGGCGCATTCTTTCCATTAATTCAGGACCTTGAACACCTTCATTGTCGCCGGGCCAATTGTCGACATCCGTTGTGGTCATTAGTTGACCACCTTGCTCAAGTCCAGTAATCATTACCGGATTAAGGTTTGCACGCGCTGCGTAAACGGCCGCAGAATAACCAGCTGGCCCAGAGCCGATAATAATAAGGGGACAGTGTCTTGCTTCGCTCATGAAAGTGATACTCCGAAAATTGCGAGGTTAATGCCACGCCGTTGTTAATGTCATATTTGGAGGTGTAAGCTATTAAATAGTTCAAAACATGGTGCGTATGTTACGCAATGCCATGCAATGGGTAAAGGTACTCCGGGTCGTTTCTAGTGTCTGATACATACGGGACTAGGTATTTGCTTAAAGAGGAGCGTTTCTATGCATATCGGAATCCCAAAAGAAATAAAACCGCTTGAGAATCGCGTTAGTTTATTGCCTGGCGCCGTGAATGAATTATCAAGGCAGGGACATTCAATCAGTGTTCAGGCAGGGGCCGGGCTTGGTAGTGGCTATAGTGATCAAGACTATATCGATGCAGGCGCGAGTCTTGTTAGCGATGCAGAAGCCCTTTATGCCAACGCTAAGCTGATCGTTAAGGTTAAAGAGCCGATTCAAGCCGATCTGGACTACTTACGTGCCGACCATATCCTTTTTTCCTATTTGCACCTGGCTGCGTTACCCCTTTTAACAAAGCAGTTACAGGAAATTGGTCTAACCGCGATCGGCTTTGAGACCGTGGAGGTAGACAATCGCTTACCATTGCTTGCGCCGATGAGTGATATTGCCGGACGCCTTGCAGGACAAATCGGCGCGCAGCTTTTACAGAAACCGCAGGGGGGTAAAGGGCTGCTTTTAGGCGGATTGGCCGGTACCGAGCGTGGTCAGGTGGTTATTCTGGGTGGTGGCGTGGCGGGCAGCAGTGCGGCATTAGTGAGTGCTGCACTAGGCGCACAGGTGACGATATTTGACCGGAATCGGGACAAATTGAGTCAATTAAGGGCGTTAGGTGCGAATGTAACGAGTTTATACAGTTATTCTGATGCGATAGCAGAAGCGGTTAGCCGAGCAGATTTACTCATAGGTGCGATTTTAGTGACAGGGCAACGCGCCACGCAATTGGTGTCGGAACAAATGGTAAAGCGCATGCAAGCCGGTAGTGTCATTATTGATATTGCGGTTGATCAGGGCGGCTGTATCGAGACGACCCGCCCGACTGATTATCACGATCCTACCTTTATGTTTCACGATGTCGTGCATTTTGGTGTTACAAATATGCCCGGTGCGGTGCCTAAAAGTGCTTCTCAAGCACTGTCTTCGGCACTTTACCCGTGGGTCTCGAGGTTGGCCGAGGATGGCTGGCGCAACGATAGACAGCTTACGGAGGCAATCAATGTTGATGGGGGTAAAATATGCCATCCGGCCCTGAAAAATCACAAGGATTGAGGGGAAAAAATCATCTGTATTTGATACAGTTACGCTAATAGTATCGCCTTTATTGTAGAAGTGGCTGTAGTTCACTTTGGCGACATAATAACGCAGCATAAATAGACGGTTATTCCATTGGCTCAGGCAAAACGCAAGAAAACAACAGATTCTCCCACACCCCATACGCATCGCGGACTGCGTGAAGGTAGTTTGCTTATTTTTATGGCGGTGAGTGTCTATCTACTATTGAGCTTACTGAGTTATCACAGCGCTGATCCTGGTTGGTCTCATACCGTCGATGAAATAGGCATTATCCATAACCTGGGTGGCATAACAGGCGCATGGTTTGCGGATGTATTTCTTTATCTGTTCGGGTTAATGGCCTATCTCTTCCCCCTGATGCTCGGTTACAGCGGTTGGCTGGTTTACCGTGGACGCCAGCAGGGGGCATTTGATGCGTGGCATTTAGGGCTGCGCGTGACCGGTTTTTTGTTGACCCTGGTAGCCGGTGCCGGACTGGCCAGTTTGCATGTGCAGCAACCAGGCCTGCAGCTACCACTGAACCCAGGAGGCATCCTGGGTGATGTTGTTGGCGGCGTACTGGGGGATGCCTTTAGTTTTCTGGGTGCAACGTTATTCCAGCTGGCATTATTTCTGGCAGGCATTACCTTGTTTACGGGTCTTTCCTGGTTCTGGCTAATGGATGTAACGGGTAAATATACAATTCTACTGGTATTTATGGTGCGTCACCAACTGGTCAACTTGCGTGAGTATCTGGCCGGTCGGCGCGCACGCCAGGAGCGCACTGAAACCCTTGAAAATGTGAAACGGAAAACGCGTGCGCGTAAATCACCGGTAATTGAGAAAAGTATTCCTGTCCCTAAAGTCAGTGCGCGGGCGGAACGTGAGCGACAAGTCCCTTTATTTGATACAGCAGATGACACGCCCTTGCCACCGTTGTCATTACTCGATGAGCCGGGTGAAAGTGTACACAAGGTCTCGAATGAGGCACTTGAGGCGATATCTCAACTGGTTGAAATTAAATTACGAGATTTTGGTATTGAGGTAGAGGTTGTTGCGGTTCATCCCGGGCCGGTTATTACGAGATTTGAATTACAACCCGCCGCAGGGGTAAAGGTTAGTCAAATTAGTAATCTGGCTAAAGATCTTGCACGTGCTCTGGCAACCATCAGTGTTCGCATAGTTGAAGTTATTCCGGGTAAATCGGTTATCGGTTTAGAAGTACCTAATGAAAACCGAGAAATAGTTCGCTTGAGTGAGATTATTAACTCGCAAGAATACGACGATAATAAATCCGGGTTGCTATCGATCGCCTTAGGTAAAGATATTGCGGGTTATCCAAAAGTTTATGATCTTGGCAAGATGCCGCATATGTTGGTTGCGGGCACCACAGGCTCCGGTAAATCAGTCGCCATTAATGCCATGATCTTAAGTTTGCTTTACAACGCCACGCCACATGATGTGCGGTTAATCATGGTTGACCCAAAAATGTTGGAGTTGTCTATTTATGAGGGCATTCCGCATTTGTTGACGCCTGTCGTCACCGATATGAAAGATGCTGCGAACGCGCTACGCTGGTGTGTTGCAGAAATGGAGCGTCGCTATAAGTTAATGGCAGCGCTCGGTGTGCGGCACCTCAATAGTTATAACCGCAAGATCAAGGAAGCGGACGAGAAAGGGGAACCTATCCCCGATCCAACGTTCAAACCGGAAGAGGGTCTCGAAGAGACGCCTCCGAACCTGGAACATTTACCCTTTATTGTGATCATTATTGATGAACTTGCTGACATGATGATGATCGTTGGTAAGAAGGTTGATGAATTAATTGCGCGACTGGCACAAAAGGCACGAGCATCAGGAATCCATTTAATTTTGGCAACACAACGCCCATCTGTTGATGTCATTACGGGATTGATTAAAGCGAATATCCCAACACGTATTGCCTTTCAGGTATCGAGCAAAATTGATTCCCGTACCATTCTTGATCAAGGTGGTGCTGAACAGTTATTAGGTCATGGCGACATGTTGTATATGGCACCCGGTAGTGGTGTACCAACACGTATTCATGGCGCTTTCGTTTCTGACGAGGAAGTACATAAGGTCGTTGCAAACCTGAAAGGTAAAGGTGAGCCCGAATACCTTGACGATATTGTTAGCGAAACAAGTGGTGATGGTGTGCCAGGGATGCCAGGCGGTGATAGTGAAGCGGCGGGTGAAGATGCCGACCCACTTTATGATCAGGCCGTCGCACTCGTTACGCAATCTCGACGGGCATCGATTTCCGGTGTTCAGCGCCGTTTGAAGGTTGGCTATAACCGGGCGGCAAGAATGATTGAAGAAATGGAACGCACTGGCGTCGTCAGTGAAGTACAAAGTAATGGGATGAGAGAGGTGATTGCACCACCTCCACCCGAGGCATAGATATGTTAAGAGTTGCGTTAGTATTATTTATTTCAATGGCAAGCGGTTTTGCTCAGGCAGGCACGGGCTCAGATCGCCTGGAAACTTTTTTTTCTGATGTAACCTCAGTGCGGGCCGAATTCACCCAGCAAGTATTGGGTGCAGAGAAAACTGTGCTGCAAGAAACCAGTGGTCAAATGTTATTGCTTAGACCAGGACGATTTCGTTGGAATTATAAAAAACCATATGAACAACAAATCGTATCAAATGGCAAAAAGGTCTGGCTGTACGATATAGATTTGGAGCAAGTTACAGTTAAAACAGTGGATGGGGCGTTAGGTTCCACGCCCGCTTTGCTGCTGAGTAGCGATACACCGCTGGCTGAAAATTTTACAGTTCGTGAATTAGGCGAAGAGCAGAATTTGCAATGGGTTGAGTTAATGCCATTGCAAAAGGAATCTGGTTTTGAAAAATTAGTACTCGGGTTTGACGAAACCAATTTGGTTAACATGGAACTACACGATGCTTTTGGACAATTAACACGTTTACGTTTTAGTAAAGTGGAACGAAACCCGGTGATTGATCCTGTGCAATTTGAATTTATTCCACCTAAAGACGTTGATGTTATAGGTGAGTAAGCCAATTCACTTATGATGGATACTCACGCCGATTTATTTTCAGAAAAGCCTGACGATATAAGTAGTCGACCATTGGCTGACCGATGCCGGCCGACTGATTTGTCGATGTTCTATGGGCAAACACATTTATTGGCAGCCGACAAACCGTTAAGAGTAGTTATTGATTCTGGCAAACTCCATTCAATGTTGTTCTGGGGGCCACCTGGAACGGGCAAAACCACCCTGGCAAGAATGATCGCAAGTAATTGTCGTGCACAATTTTTGAGTATATCTGCCGTTTTATCCGGTGTTAAGGAGATACGTGCCGCTGTTGAATTGGCGCAACAGGCTAAAGGAGAAGGACGGCAAACGGTGTTATTTGTTGATGAGGTACACCGGTTTAATAAATCGCAACAGGATGCTTTTTTACCCTACGTTGAAGATGGCACGTTTATTTTTATTGGTGCAACGACTGAAAATCCATCATTTGAATTGAATAATGCTTTGTTATCCCGCTCTCGGGTGTATGTCTTAAAACAGTTAACCGAAGAAGAATTGTTGACCATCCTTGAGCGTGCATTAAAGGATACGAAGGTTGGGCTTGGCAGCACAGGGCTTAAGGTATCTGCAGCACAATTGAGGCAGCTTGCTGTTGCTGCCGATGGCGATGCACGGCGGGCGTTAAATTTACTGGATATACTGGCATCGCTGGCACAGGCCGAACACGGCAACATCAATACAGTTGATGATGCACTGATCAACGAGATCATTAGAGGGGGCGTGCGGCGGTTTGATAAAGGCGGTGAAGCCTTTTATGATCAAATATCCGCATTGCATAAATCAGTGCGTGGTTCAGCAGTGGATGCGGCGCTCTATTGGTTAGCACGCATGCTGGATGGGGGCTGTGAACCACTTTATATCGCACGGCGTGTTGTGCGCATGGCCTCTGAGGATATTGGCAATGCCGATCCAAGAGCCCTTTCGATCGCGCTGGATGCATGGGAGACTCTGGAACGTCTTGGCAGCCCGGAGGGTGAGTTGGCACTGGCGCAGGCTGTTGGATATCTGGCCGTTGCGCCAAAGAGTAATGCTATTTACAAGGCATTTAATAAGGTCATGGCGGATGTAAAGCAATCGAATAGTCTTGAGGTGCCTCTGCATTTACGTAATGCGCCGACAGCCTTAATGGATGAACTTGATTATGGTAAGGGCTATCGATATGCACATGATGAGCCAGATGGTTATGCCGCAGGTGAAGATTATTTTCCGGATGGGTTGCCCCGGCAACAATACTACCAACCGGTGCGTCGAGGACTGGAAGACAAGATTGCAGATAAATTAGCATCTCTTCGTCAGCGGGATAATGATTATCATCGCAAAGCGGGAAAGAAACCATTGTGATCGTACAGTTGTTTATGATTGCGGCGGGTGGCGCGTTGGGGGCAGTGTTGCGTTTCCTGGTATCGAATAGCGTTTACGCCCTAGCCGGAAGAGATTTTCCATATGGAACGTTGACGGTTAATGTAGTGGGTAGTCTGTTAATGGGGATGCTTTATGTGGTGCTTATTGAAAAGACGGCATTCTCGATCGAGTGGCGCGGTTTTTTAGTGATTGGTGTGCTGGGCGCTTTCACCACATTTTCGACCTTTTCGATTGACACCTTGTTATTGATTGAGTCAGGCCAGCATATTAAAGCATTACTGAATATGCTTGCGAGTGTTATTTTATGCATAGTGGCGACCTGGGTGGGTGTTATTGGCTTGCGACACTTATACGGCGCTTAGTACAGATATGAGTGACTAAATAGGTGAATATTTTTCCTGATAGATGCGCACTGCAGATAGCGTGCGAAGCTGCCTGAAAAATACATAATTTTATTGTTTGATTAAGAAGAGATTAATTAATGTTAGACCCACAATTATTACGAACTGATCTAGAGGCAACGGCAGCAAAATTAGCGCGCCGTGGTTTTACGCTTGATACAGCTGCACTGGAAAAACTAGAGCAGCAACGAAAGAAGGTTCAGATTGATACTGAAGCACTACAAAGCCAACGTAACACGAGCTCTAAGGCAATTGGTAAGGCAAAGGCGGCCGGTGAAGATATTCAACCGTTGCTGGATGAGGTTGCCTCACTGGGTGATAAACTAAAATCAGCTGAACTTGAATTAAGTGCTATTCAGGAAAAATTGCAGGCGATACATTTAGGTATTCCGAATATTCCTTTTGATGATGTGCCTGAGGGTAAAAGCGAAGACGATAACCTTGAAATTCGACGCGTCGGCGAACCTAGTGATTTCGCTTTTGAGGCAGAAGATCATGTCGAAGTAGGTGAAAAACTAGCTATGCTTGATTTTGAGCTAGCGGCGAAGATAAGCGGTGCGCGTTTTAGTGTCATGAAGGGTGAGCTAGCCAGATTACATCGTGCATTAACGCAGTTCATGTTAGACACACATGTTGAGTCACATGGCTATACTGAAACCTATGTTCCTTATTTAGTGAATAGTGATAGTTTGCATGGAACAGGGCAGCTACCTAAGTTTGGTGAAGACCTATTTGCGATGAAAGGGGAGCACGAACTTTATCTTATCCCAACAGCCGAAGTGCCAGTGACGAATATTGTTCGCAATGAGATAGTATCTGCAGATGTGTTGCCACTAAAGTTTGTTGCACATACGCCTTGTTTTCGAAGTGAAGCGGGCTCTTATGGTAAAGACACCCGTGGCATGATTCGTCAGCACCAATTTGAAAAAGTAGAATTGGTTCAGATCGTACATCCAGATGATTCAGTACGGGCACATGACGAATTGACGCGCCATGCGGAAACGATTTTACAGAAGCTGGGCTTGCCTTATCGGGTTGTAGATTTATGCACCGGTGACATAGGTTTTAGTGCTGCGCGAACCTATGATCTTGAAGTATGGTTGCCTGGTCAGCAGAAGTATCGCGAGATTTCATCCTGTAGTAATTTTATGGACTTTCAGGCGCGCCGTTTACAGGCACGCTGGCGTTCAGCTGATATGAAAAAACCACAGTTAGTCCATACGGTAAATGGTTCCGGGCTCGCTGTCGGGCGGACATTGGTGGCAGTAATGGAGAATTATCAACAAGCCGATGGCAGTATCGAAATACCATTGGCACTGCGTGCATACATGGGCGGACGCGAAGTCATTAATCCATAATGTCATAACCACATGATCGACAAGGCATTTGCTTTGCTGGATGCGCGTTGCACAGGTATAATGCCGCGCCTGTTGATAACATCGTCATTAACTTAGATTTGGATATTGATTTTATGGATTTCTTTCCTGTTTTCATGAACTTGCGGCAACGTGATTGCCTGATTATTGGTGGTGGAGAGGTCGCGACGCGTAAGGCGTCGCTGTTATTGGATGCCCATGCCAATGTGGTAGTGATTGCGCCGTCGTTAACAACGACACTAACTGAATGGCTGGAAAAAGGTCAGATTCGTCATGAAGCGCGTGAGTTTACGGTTGATGATGTCCAGGGCAAAACGCTTATTATCGCTGCAACTGATGATGAATCGATTAATCAGGCTGTACATAAAGCCGCAACGGAAAAAAACATCCCGGTTAACGTTGTTGATAACCCAGACTTATGTGGTTTTATCGTGCCTTCTATTGTTGATCGCTCGCCAGTGGTTGCTGCCATTTCAACTGGTGGCGCATCGCCAGTATTAGCGCGCATGATTCGTTCACGATTAGAAAGTTTGTTACCAAGTGCCTATGGTCGTTTGGCGAAAATGACAGCCAGTTTTCGTGACCGTGTAAAGGCACGATTTGAAGAACCTAATGATCGTCGATTATTCTGGGAAAGGGTGTTACAAGGCCCGGCGGCCGAAATGGTCTTTGCTGGACGTGATAGTGATGCAGAAGCAGAGATATCAAAGTCCCTGAAAGAAGAAGGGCAAACGGGTAAACAAGGGGAGGTGTATCTTATTGGTGCGGGTCCCGGTGATCCTGATCTCCTCACGTTTAGAGCATTACGCTTAATGCAGCAAGCCGATGTTGTGGTACATGATCGTTTGGTTTCACAACAGGTAATTGATCTGTCGCGCCGTGATGCAGAGCGGATTTATGTGGGTAAGGAGCGTGATAATCATGCTGTTCCACAAGAGGACATTAATCATTTACTCGCACGCTTAGCAAAGGAAGGTAAACGTGTTTGCCGATTAAAAGGTGGTGACCCGTTTATTTTTGGTCGCGGTGGTGAAGAAATTGATACGCTGGTTGAAGAGGGTGTGTCATTTCAAGTTGTCCCCGGTATTACAGCCGCATCAGGTGCAGCATCTTATACGGGTATTCCGCTAACACACCGTGACTATTCCCAGTCAGTTGTCTTTGCAACAGGTCATTTAAAAAATGGCATGATCGATATTAATTGGCCTGGTTTAGTTCAGCCTAATCAGACACTGGTTTTTTATATGGGTTTGGTTGGTATTAAGGTGATTTGTAAAGAACTGATTGCGCATGGTATGTCTGCAGATATGCCGATTGCCCTGGTGCAGAAAGCAACAACACCTGAGCAACGTCTATTTACCGGCACACTGGAAAATATGCATGAAATTGTTGACCGTGAAGATATTAAGCCACCAACACTCATCATTGTCGGTGAAGTGGTTAAATTACACGAGAACCTGAATTGGTATAACGAGAACGCTTAGTTGTTTTTTGTTTGTAATGGCGTTTTGTTGTGAAATTCTAAAATGAAATCAGTCGTTTCATCAGCCGGTATCGGTTTGCTGAAAAAATAGCCTTGAACATTATTGCATCCATGTGCGATTAACATTGCTAACTGCGCATCGGTTTCAACACCTTCCGCAATAACATTCATGCCCAGGCTTGCAGACATAGCAATAATCGTTTTTGCAATAACGCCTTTACCTGTTCCTTCTATATCGACAACGAAGCTGCGATCTATTTTAATTTTATCGATAGGGAAGTTTTGTATATGACTCAATGATGAGTAACCAGTACCAAAATCATCAATGGAAATACTCATACCCATTTCCTTAAATTGATGGAGCACGGCAATTACTTGACCGGTATTCTTAACAGCGATACTTTCAGTGATTTCAATATCGATTTGTTCAGGAGAAATTCCTGACTCCGTTATGAGTTCACGGATTTCTGCAAAGACATCATGATCCAAAAACTGTTTTATAGACAGGTTGATACCAATTTTAAAAAAACCAATGCCGTCATCAGACCATTTTTTTGTGTGCATAAAGGCTTGTTTAAAAATGCTACGGCTTAAGGGGATAATGAGTCCTGTTTGTTCAGCGATACCGATAAATTTAAATGGTGGAATTAATCCCTTGGTAGGGTGCTCCCATCTCGCGAGGGCTTCAAAACCAGTGATTTCGCCTGAAGTCGCATCGACTTGCGCTTGAAAGTAAGGAATAAATTCACCTAATTCAATTCCTCGACGCATGTCGTTTTCAATTTCAAGTCGTTCTTGTGCTTGTTTATTGGAATGTTCGCTGTAGAAAAGATAGCGGCCGCCGCCGTCTTTGGATGCATTGAGCATCGCATTTTCTGCGCCGAGAATAGTTGTCTCAGCACTGTTGTTATCAATAGGGTAGATGCTGATACCAATACTGACACTGATGAAAATATCGTGTGTATCAATATGAAAAGGTTCATTTGTGAGCTCAAGTACTAATTCAGCTAGCTCTGTTACGTGGGCAAAGCCATCAAAATCACTGGACATAATAGCAAAGGTGCTGTCATTAAAACGTGAAATAACAATTGCGTCTGATTCTAATTCCTTAAGGCGGATAGAAAATGCAATTAAAATACTTTCAGTTGCCTTATACCCAAGTGATTCAGATAAATTTCTAATGTTATCAAGTGTTAGCATATAGATAATAACCGAGCTATTATCATTTGCAGAATGAATGACATTTTGAGTTACTTTTTCGGTAAAGAGTCTCCGGTTGGGTAAATCCGTTAACACATCATAATAATTTTGATGATGAATGATTGCCTTAGTTGATTTTAACTCAGTAATATCCTGTATTGTCCCAATGATTTTTATGGGGTTGCCGTCGCGATCACTAATGAGCTCGGCATGCTGTACCACATAGAGTTCAGTTTTATCTTTGCAAATAAGGCGATGTTCAATTTTATAGCCAATGCCATTAATCATTGCATCAACGATATGGGTTCTGACGGTCTCTTTGTCTCTGGGATGGGAAAAATCAACCAGTGCGTCCAGACGCGTTAACGAATCTTTTGGATCCAGGCGGAGTAAGGAAACTAGCTCCTCTGAACATGACATTGTATTATTGTCGAGTGACAATTCCCATGAACCCAACTTCGCTATTTTCTGTGCCTGGGTAAGCATGACCTGTTTATTTGTGAGTTCTTCATGCATGGCACGCGCATTTAACGCGTACTGCACTCGCTGCTCGAAAAGTACCCAGTTAATTGGCTTGCTAATAAAATCAGTTGCACCCGCATTCAATGCCGACCTAACTGATTCAACATCATCCAGCCCGGTTAACATAATGATGGGGAGTTCAAGGAAGGTCGATTTTTCGCGAATTTTACTACACGCATCATAGCCATCCATTACCGGCATCATGACGTCCATCAGGATAATATGCGGAGATACTTCGTCATATAATTTGACAGCATCTGCACCGTTTACTGCTTCAAAGATATTATAACCAGAGTTTTTTAATATCTGACTAACCATATGTCGAGTGACATGGTCATCATCTACAACGAGAATATTTGTTTGGTCATTTGGTATCATGGCTAATTAACTATTATCCAAATGATTTAGAATATCGTTAAATTCTTGATCAATAAGACTGACCTGACCGGTTGAGTTCGCAATATCATTATTGCGGGCCTGATATTCAAGGTGTTCGAGGCGTTTATATAAACGAATAAAGCCAAAACTGCCGCTACTGGATTTCAGCGTATGAGAAATTTGTAATAGTGTCTTTACATCATCACTTTGTGCGGCGAGTTTCAGTTCCGCTAGTTTATCTGGAAAACTGGTTAAATAATCAGTTACTAATTTGTCAAAAGCATCACCCAGTAATTCTTTGAGTGGCTGCATTATGTTTTCATCAAGACTGGGTAAATCAGTAAACGGATATTGTTCAGTCATTGTTGTAAATCCAGTTATTCGGTTTTTATGGTTATCGGCAATATTCTCTAATGGTTAAGTCGTGCTGTAAATGATTAATATACCTCTCAAAGGCGTAAAAATAAAACCTTATTAAACAGTGTGTTACCTTTCCTGGTCGGGTCTGATATTAACACTAAAGTACGCGTCTGCATCGTCAATATCAATAGTTTTATTGTCGTTATTAACCAGTGGTTGTTCATAGTCATTCCAGCCACGTAAGCCGGTTTTTAGCGAGGCTACATTCTGGAAGCCCATTTCCTGCAAAACGGCAGCAGTCAGCACACTACGATTACCTGAACGGCAGATGAGCACTATTTCTGACGCCCTTGCTGAGGCCAGTTCGGGAATGGTTTCTTCATAATTGAATTCACAGGCCGTTTCTAAAATGCCACGTGGCGCAGAAATGGAGTCCTTGATGTGCATAGCATCGAACTCATAGGGTTCTCTGATATCGACAAGCAGTGGCACAGAAGATGATTCAATTTTTTCTTCAAGATCCCAGGGCATAATCTCTGTGATTGATTTACTGGTTTCTTCTACTATTTGCATAAAGGTTTTCATAGGCTCAACACTTTTCAATGGTTAGATTAGATTCGCATGCCATGTTCAACGGCAATGACAGCAGCTTCCACCCGGGAGTGTACACCAAGTTTTCGTAATATCGCCTTTACATGGAGTTTTACAGTACCGTCAGAAATACCGAGGTGTCGTGCAATAACTTTATTACTTTCACCTTCTGCAAGATGCGCAAGAATCTCTTGTTCTCGTGGTGTTAACTCAGATAAAGGTGTTGCTGGTTCAATGGTATCTTGTTTTGAGGGTTTGCCTTGAATAATATTGGTGAGTGAGGCAATCAATTCTTTGGCAACAACATTCTTTCCAGTCATGGCATCGTTTAAGGCGGGTATTAGTTCGTCTGGATCCATATCTTTTAATAAGTATCCCTGCGCACCTTCCCGTAAGGCCCGGGCCAAGTCTTCTTCGTCACGACTCATGCTGAGCATAAGAACAGATGTCGTTATATTTTCAGACTTTATTTTTTCGAGTGTTTCAAGACCACTCATTCCAGGCATCTTTATGTCAAGTAATGTGATGTCTGGTTCTGTTTCTTTAGCCATGGCGATGCCTTCATCACCACTACCAGCAGATCCAACCACATCGATGCCACGGCTTTGTAGTAATTCTTCCAGGCCTTTTCTAACCAAGGCATGATCATCAATTAATAGAACACGCAAAATAGGACTCCGTCTAAAAGGGTTATTGAGTATGTGATGAGGCAGGAACATGTAGCAAAACACGTGTGCCTTCACCTGGCTCGCTCTCTATTTGTAATTCTCCATTAACTGAACTTGCACGCTCTTTCATAACGGATAAACCAATATGCTCGCCAGGTTCTGATGTAACTTCATTATCTTCGATGCCTTGTCCATCGTCTTCGATAAGAACATTGCAGCCGTCTTTGGGCAGGCGGTTAATGAGGACACGCACATTGCATGCATCGCTATGCTTTTTAATATTCGCCAGGGCTTCCTGAATGATTCGGTAAACCTGTAGTTCTTGAGCAGGTGACAGGCCTGAGTGTTCTTTACTATCATCACAGTGAACGTAGGTATTAATGCCAGTTTCTTGTTTAAAGGAATAAAGTAGATCGTTAACGGCATATATAAGCCCGCGTTCATCCATTTTTGAACGAAAGTTAGATAATAGTTCTCTTAAGCTTTTATGCGCATCGTCAATGGCGGTATTGAGATTGCGAACTTCGTTTTGTGCATGACGGATATCTTTTTTATAAAGTGTTTCTCCCATCATTTTTGTTTGTAGTCGCATGCTAACCAGAGATTGGGCGAGAGAATCATGCAATTCATTGGCAATCATATTTCGCTCTTCCATAATGGCGAGTCGTCGTGCATTTTGGTCTAGCCGGGTTTTCTCAATGGCCAGACCAAGGTGTTTGCCAATCGAGTTAAGTAGATCTCGTGCGTCTTTCCCCAGTTCACGACTAGGCCGGTCCAGAAAGATGTTGTAAACACCAAGAATTCTATCCTGATATTGCAAGGGGACAACGACCATTTCCTTACAGTCACCTTCGATTACCGGGCAGGACAAAAACTGATTGCAGGCATCAATTCCCTTTTGAATACCAAGACCACCATGGCGTGTTATTTTTCCACATAAGCACCGGTCTATATCAACAAGTTTTTCCTCTTCCTTTATTTCTTCACTAAGACCACGGCTGGCAACAAGTCTTGTCATGTGTTTGCTATCGAGTAGTCTTACACTGGCACCACGGGCATCTACCAGCGTCATTAACGTGTCGAGAAACTGTTCAAGCAATTCATCCAGGTTTTGTGCTGAACCAAGACTGGTAGCGATATCGTAAAGTATTTCCAGTGAACGTGATTTATCCGCAATATGCTCGGTCTGCTTTTGAACCTGCGTATCCATTTCATCTGTCAGGTTATGTAATTCATCGGTAAGGCTATTGATATCTTGCAATAGATTGGAAAATTCGCCGCGTTTTGGAAGAACAATATGTGTATCAAGATTGCCAGAGCGGATTCGCTTTGACCATTCGCGCAGTCCATCCAGAGGGTTAAGTAATTGTTGGCGTATCCGTTGCACGGTATAGGCAACCAGGCCAATGCCAATGATAACAAGCGATATCTGGGTAAGCATGATAATTTGGTAACTATCAGGTATGGCATAAAGTACCAGTGCACTAATTGCTAATAATAAGAACACAGTAAATAGCGCAAGCACAGGGAGCAGTAGGCAGTTTTGAGAGAGGCGACTGCCAACGCGTTTACCGTCACCTTTTGTGTGCTGACAAGTTGAGGCAGGCTCATTACTATTTGGCTGATTGTTAATGAATTGGTCCATAAGACGCTATTTCTCTATACCAGGCGTTATTCTATCAAATATTCATACCACTGTGGTTATTGACGTCGTAGGCGATATTCGGACACGACACGCATTATCTGTGGAAAGGGCAGTTCTGTAAGCATGCGATATTCGGCTAATACAGCGGTAATAAGGCTGTATATGTCATTTTCTGAGCTGGGCTTGTTAAGTATTTCTTGCAGGCCTTGTATGCCACCACATTTTAGCTTCATTTCCTGACCATGGGTTAGCACAGGATTATGTTTAGCTAATTTTAGTGCAAACCGAGCATTTTTCTTCAGCAGTGAGACTAATTCAACGCAATCTGTCCTTGCATTCAGATTAGTGCAAATAATGTTTTCTCTTTCGCCCGTAAAGGTTACCTGAGATTGCGCGCAGCTAAAGTGTACTGTTTGTACCGCACGTTCAAAAGGGCAGTAATTTGCGGCCATGATATGCGATGACTAATCTACAGCAGGTGCCTTATGGTTAGGGTCATTCGGGTTGATGAAAATGAAATGCATTTCTTCATTTTCAAGTGGCACATAATCGATAGTTGCACCGATCAATAAATCGCGTGACCCTGGTGCAATAAGTACTTCGAGTCCATCCAGTTCGACAACGGCATCTTCATCTGACTTGTTGTCATCAAAACCCATACCGTATTGAATGGATCCATCTTCACCCTGTAATGCTGCAATGCGGAGCGACAGACCAGCTGTTTCTTCGGTCATGGATGTTTTGATTTGCGCAAGGGCAGTATCAGTAATTTTTAGCATAGTTCTACACCTGTTAGGTTCTCTGATGATTTATTGATAAGTATAAACTGGATAAAACGTTCTACCCAGGGATTACTGTCGACGTTACGTTGGTGGGTGTAACAGGCAAGCATGTTTTTATACATAATGCCGTCGTACTCACCGTTAATGCCATGGCCGCGTTTCATGGTATAGGCGGTGCGAAATTCATTGCTGGGCTTAAAATTATCAAGACTTGAATAATGAAATTCATGGGCTTGATGCTCGGCGCTGGAATTATATTCCAGCTTCGGCCAGATAAATTCATTTGATTCTTCAATCTTTACGTAGCCACGTCCCTGCGGTTTTTTATGCATAAGCGTCTCGCCGGGAATGATGCCCACCATCTCTTTTTTCTTACCATTCCATGTGAGTGATTGGCTGAGGTACATCATGCCACCACATTCTGCGTAGGTGGGGAGTCCATTCTCGATAGCCGTGCGAATACTTTCCCGCATCGACTTGTTGTTTTCAAGTTGCTGCATGCTGCTTTCGGGAAAACCGCCACCGATAAACAGGCCGTCAATATTTTCTGGTAGCGCAGCATCATGCAAAGTATCAAATTTAACGATGTCGACACCTGCATCGCGCATCGCATTCAGATCACTGGCATAGTAAAAACCAAAGGCAGCATCTTGTGCAACGGCTATGCGTAAATTACAGTTTTTCTGCTGAGTTGGAAATGACATTTTTTCCGTAGCAGGTGCAGAATTAGCAATACTAACGACCTTGTCCAAATCAACAGACGCCGCAACATGTTTGCTTATATTTGAAATGTAGTTCGCTGCACTATCGCTTTCATTGCTGGGTAGTAAGCCTAAATGACGTTCGACAATCGCCATCTCCGGGTGACTATGAATTGCGCCAATGACGGCTGCATCGGTGTAGTGTTCAATGACGCGACGAAGTTTCCCCTCATGTCGAGAACCACCGAGTTGATTTAAAATGACACCGGCAATATTAATATTTTCATCAAAGGCCTGGTAACCAAGAATGAGTGGCGCAATACCGCGTGTCATGCCACGGGCATCAAGCACTAATACAACGGGTGCTTTAAGCATTGAAGCAAGCGCTGCATTGCTATTACTGCCATCAAGATCAAGGCCATCATACAGCCCCTTATTGCCTTCAATCAGACTAATGTCAGCATCCTGGTTATACCGATCAAATGTCTGACGTATTTCTTCATGTTGCATGGTGTAGAAATCGAGGTTGTAGCAGTCACGATCGCTGGCACTGGCAAGCCACATGGGATCAATATAGTCTGGCCCTTTTTTAAATGGCTGAACAATATGGCCATTATTTTTTAGCGCAGCACACAGACCGATGCTTACGGTGGTCTTACCAGATGATTTATGAGCGGCAGAAACAAAAACGTGAGGCATTATGAATACCTCACGTTAATGGGAGCTGAAACGCTGCGTATGGGCAGCAAGGGCATAAGCCTATTAATTAGGCCGCAGTTTCAGCATCACCTGTTGCTTCTTCAGGTGCAGCAGGGGTGTAATGCGGATCCATAAGCTCATCAGAGAGTGAGTTAGGAATAAATGGCAATACCTTAATTGCAAAGGTTGTCATCGCAAGCGCAAGGGCAATGCCGCCAATTCCTAAGCCTAATTCCCAAATGCTTGGGGTGTAGCTGGCAACTTCACCATCACCAAAGCTGCTTGATACCTCGTAGCCTGGGAAGATTGACATTGGGAAGGCTTGTCCACCAATGATAACAACATACATTGATGCTAAACCGCCAGCAATCACCATGGCACAGGCAATACCAATCCAGCTGCGCGATTTGCTCATACTTGGGTGGTAAACAATCCCTAATGGTAATAGTAAACCAATGACTACCCAGCCAATCCAGAACATTTGCGTGTAGATTCCACCATCCATCAGGATGAAACGTTCAAAGCCGTGGTTTTCTGTGCCGTAAAGACTGGTAAGGTGAAATACAAATACAAAGTAGAACATCGCGGCAATGAAAACACCAAGCAAGTTCTTTAATTGGCGCACAACACTGTCACCTAATTCACGACCTGTCCAGCGGCAGGTTGCCATCAAACTCAGTAGGTAAATAGCAAGTCCAAAACCAAATGACATAATGATGAACATCGGCGCGAGCACTGCGGCATCGTAGCCGTTACGTGCAACAACAAAGCCAAAGATTGAACCAGTACCGGTTGTTAGTAATAAACGCCATACGAAGGCGAACAGGCCAATTTGGTGTGAATATTGGTTCATCTTGCGTTCCATCATAAACCAAATGTAAACCGCAACGGCACCAAAGAAGCCAGGATACAGCAGGATATTCCACGCAAATACTGATTTAGGGTTCAGGTAGGTCGCGGCAATCACCAGGCGATCAGGACGACCCAGATCCAGCATCAATACCATTAAACCACCAGCAAGAAAGGCAATCGCCATTAATGCAGATAGTCTGGAAAGGGGTTTGTACATCTTTTTGCCAAATACGGAGGCAATAGAGGCAACATTAAGAATGCCCGAAGCAGCAATAATCATAAATACTGCAAATACATGAGGTAAACCCCAGATAATATGGTTATTCATACCCGTCACGTAGTGACCGTTATGCTCCATAACCCAAACGGCACCGAGACCTAATAGTAGAAATAAACCGAAAGTGCCCAGCAAACCCCAAAAGGCAAGGCTGCGGCCTTCAATTGCACTGTAGTGAACAACTGGTTTCATTATTTTAGTATCCGCTAGTCAGGTTCTTAAATGCCACGGTAACGCACGCCTGTATTTAGCTCCAGGTCTGCGCGTACTTGTGTTGTGGCGTGTTTTTTCATTTCAATGGAAATCTTGCTGTCTGGATCGTTTAAATCGCCAAACAGAATCGCTTGATGTTGACAGGCTTCGGCACAGGCTGTTGTGCCATCGCCACGATCAATCTTATGAACACATAGCGTGCAAGATTCAACGGTACCCTTACCGCGTGGCACATCAGGCGATTGGTCATGCAAGTTTTCATGAATAAATGAACGTGCCTTGTATGGGCACGCCATCATGCAATAACGACAGCCAATACAGATATGCTTATCAACCAGCACGATACCATCAGCACGTTTGAATGATGCGCCGGTAGGGCAGACATCAACACAAGGTGGTGTTTCACAGTGCTGACACATCATAGGTAACTGATGTTCGCTACCAGTGAGTTTGTTCTTTAATGTGACAGTACGAATCCATTGGGCTTTTTGACTTGCGTCAGATTTTTGCTCATCTGTGCTGCCACTACCCCAGGCATTTTCTGTCTCACAGGCTTTGACACAATCACTGCAACCATCTGCACACTTGTTCGAATCGACAAGCAGGCCCCAGCGATTTTTATCGCTAACCGCTTCATCGAGTGGGCGTGCTTGCGCCTGCCCAACTTGCATCAACATAACACCGGGTGCAATTGCGCCAGTTGCTGCTGCGGTTACACCCGCTTTGGTGAAAAAATCGCGACGGTATTTATCTATTTGTTGCTCACTCATTTAGCACCAACCTTTGCTGCGATTGAATCGAGCATCGATTTTGTTTTTGGGGCATCATGAACGTCAGCAAACGCTTTCATTTTATCGGAAACGATAGGGTGAAAGGCAGTATCACGTGGCTTAGTTGCATGACATTCAAAACAATCAAGTTTGACACTTGTGTATACATGGCATGACTGGCAAAACTCACCTGGTGCATTAACCGGAATATATTTTCCTGCTTCATCCTTATTGGCATGGCAGTTGATGCATTCCTTAAGGCTGAACTTTTTAGTGCGAACACCCTCATGCACAGTGTCATCACGTTGATGATCTAAGTGCTTCATATGATCTTTGCGCATTTCATCTGCGGGAAGAACACAGTTGTCACCATTTGCACGGTTTATTTTTAGTTCAGGACCAACACTATCTGCCATGACAGTGCCGCTCAAGGAGAGCGACAGTGTCAGGAAGATGAATAGATTGCGAATTTGCTTCACGATAACCCCTAATTAACCGGATTAGTGGTCGCCAAGACCCATTTTGATGTAACCCGTTGGGCAAACATCAGCACAGATGTGACAACCAATACAACGGTCATAGTCAGTGTATACATAACGACCCATCGTTGCTTCATCTTTAGGTGTACGTAAGACGGCATCTTGTGGACAGTAAATAACACAGTTGTCACACTCGAAACACATGCCACAGCTCATACAACGTTTAGCTTCTGCAACAGTTTGTTCTTCAGTCAAACCTGACATACGTTCGTGGAAGTGACCAAGTACTTCTTCAGAATCCGGCACGTTCTCACTACGTAGGTGACGGGCTTCTTTCTCGAAATGACCAAGGAAGAGTTCTTCGTTAGCGATGATTTCGTGTGTTGCACGATCTTCGAAGTTATGAACCGCGAAACCACCAACAGATTTTCCATCTTCAGATGTACCACGAAGACCCGCATCAATTGCACGATCATCATCAGTTGGCGTGAATGTTTCAGGTGTTTTACCTGTCTCTTCAAGTTTTTCCATTAAGTCGAAGTGATGAACATCCACTTTAGGACGCTTACCAAAATCTTCATTTTTGAAGTAATGGTTAATTGTTTCTGCGGTGATAGAACCTTGACCAATAACAGTCGTTAAAAGGTGAGGGCGTACAATATCACCACAAGCAAAGAAACCTGGTTTGTTAGGCATTTGGAAGTGCTTGTCTGCATCAATCAGACCACGTTCGTTAGCAATGCCGTCCATGCCAGGGAAGCTGCCGCTTTGACCAATCGCAGAAACGATTAGGTCAGCATCAATATCGTATTCTGAGCCTTCAATCACTTCAGGCTTACCGCTTGAATAATCAAGTTTTGCAACGCGAAGCGCGATTGCACGACCAGAATCATCACGAACAACACTAATAGGTGTTACTGAACCCTGGATATCTACACCTTCACGTGTTGCATCATCAAGTTCGTGTTGAGCAGCATTCATGTTTTCTAAAGGCTGACGTGAAATCAATGTAACGTCTGCACCTTCTTTGCTCGCAACGTCCATAACGTCATGCGCAGTGTGACCAAGTACAACGTACTCAGGGCGATCACTTTCATTACCATTTTTGATGTGACCAAGACGACGGGCAACTGAGGCAACATCGATAGAGGTATCACCACCACCAACTACGACTACGCGACCTGATACAGCGCGAAGTCGGCCATCATTGAATGCTTCAAGGAAAGCAACACCGCTGATGCAGTTTTCCGCTTCGTCAAAACCATCGATAGGCAGACCGCGACCAGACTGTGCACCCAGTGCAAACAGAACGGCGTCAAAATCTTTTTCAAGTTGTTCGATTGTAATGTCAGTACCAATGCTGGTTTCGGTTTTAACATCAACACCCATGCTAATAATACGACCAATTTCGCCATCAAGCACGTCACGTGGCATACGGTAACCAGGGATACCGTAGCGCATCATGCCGCCAAGCTCTGAATGATTATCAAAGACGGTTGCACCATGACCCATACGACGTAATTGGTAAGCAGCAGAAAGACCAGCAGGACCACCACCGATAATAGCCACTTTTTTACCAGATTCAGTTGAACCGGCAGTAAAACCTAAACCCGCTTCAAGGGCGCTATCACCAATAAATTGCTCAACGGCGTTAATACCAACGAAATCTTCAACTTCGTTACGGTTACAGCCATCTTGACAAGGCGCAGGACAAACACGACCCATCGTAGAAGGGAATGGGTTGGCATCTGTTGAACGGCGGAATGCGTATTCCTTCCAGTCCATATCGCCAGTTGGTTGTTCGATACCGCGAACGATATTCAACCAGCCACGGATGTCTTCACCTGAAGGGCAGCTACCCTGACAAGGAGGTGTTTTATGAACGTAAGTCGGACATTTGTAAGTCTCATCACCTTCAAAAATCTTGTCACCCCAAGATTTCCAGTCTTCGTTTGTTTCACCGTCCGCAAAGCGACGTTTTGTAAAACCGTCCAAGTTTTCTTCAATATCTTTTTTAGATGTTGCCATTGCTCTGTTCTCCTAAAGCAGGAAAGTTCAGTTATTCTTTAGTGCCCAGTTGGATCGCGTCGCTCACCAAACCATGCACACTACCAATCATATCCATAGGGAGGTCGTAATAAGGAAGTGTCTTCGTAAACTGGCTCTTACAAATCGCACAGATTGCAGCAAGATAGTTCACGTCGTTTTCCTTAACCACTTCATGCAGTGCTTGCATGCGTGGCATCGCTCCTTTAACTCGTAATTCCATGAGGTCGTCGGTTAATAGACCACCGCCGCCACCACAACAGAAAGTACTGTCATGAATCGTTTCCGGCGCCATGTCAAAGTAGTTATTGACTGACGCCTTAATGACTTCACGTGGCAGAATAAACTGGCCACCAGGCATGTTGCCCATACGTGTTGCACGAGCAACGTTACATGAATCATGGAACGTAACGCGTTTGTCATCATTTGCAGAAGGATCCAGGTTCAATGCACCGCGCTGAATGAGGTCATGGGTGACTTCAATTATGTGCTGCGGCACAGGGTAATTTGGATCCAGAAAATCGAATGGTCCGGCAAGCGTATTCCAGAATTGGTAAGCAACACGCCATGCGTGACCACACTCACCAACAACAATACGTTTCACGCCAAGGTCTAAAGCGGCTTCACGTATACGCATTGCAACCCGCTTCATATTGTCGTAACTACCAATAAACATACCAAAGTTGGCAGCTTCAGAAGCGTGTGAACTCATTGTCCAGTTGATACCTGCCTGATGGAAGACTTTACCGTAACCAATAAGTCCATCAATGTGAGGTTCAGCAAAAAAGTCAGCAGAAGGGGTAACAACAAGTACATCTGCACCTTGAACATCGAGCGGGTACTTAACCTCAATGCCAGTTTCGTCTTCTACATCTTCTTCAAGGTCTTCTAATGTCGCTTTTAATGCAGGACCAGGCAGACCGAGGTTGTTACCGATCTCGTAAACCTTGCCAATAATTTCGTTACAGTATTTTTGTCCGACACCGACAACATCAAGTATTTCACGTGCTGCCATTGATATTTCTGCAGTATCAATACCGTAAGGGCAGAACACGCTACAGCGGCGACATTGTGAACACTGGTGGTAATAAGTGTACCAGTCATCTAATACTTCTTTAGTAAGGTCTGTCGCGCCAACCAGTTTAGGGAAGAATTTACCCGCCAACGTAAAGTAACGACGGTAAACCTTTCTTAACAGGTCCTGACGTGCAACCGGCATGTTTTTGGGATCAGATGTGCCCAGAAAGTAATGACACTTGTCAGTACAGGCGCCACATTTAACGCATGAATCAAGAAATACTTTTAACGAACGGTATTTCGTGGTTAGATCGCCCATCTTTTCAATAGCGACTTCTTGCCAGTTATCAACCAGCTCATCCGGGTAACCCATAGGTTCCTGAAATGGGGCGCGCGAAACAAATGGCGAACTATGTGCCATTGCACCCTCTTGAATAGCAGGGACGACAGGGATGTCTGTTATTTTTGGTACTTCATAATCTGCCACGTTGCTCTCCTAAATTCTTTGTCGTTATTCGCAACGATTAGTTTGCGTCTTTTGCCCAAGGTGTTACGTGGCGAGTCTCACGAGGATTGTCAACCTGTGTACGCGTTGGACTAAAGAATACACCCGGTGCATGAAGTAGTTTGCTGTATGGGAAAACAATCATCAGCAAGGCCACCAGACCAAGGTGAATTAACAGAATAGGGTCTTCTGGAATTGGCTGAATATTAAATGTTAACAGACCAATCATAAAATTCTTTACAGCAATAACATCTGTGCCAGAGACAAATTTCATCATCAGGCCGGTCACGGTGATGCCAATAATCATGGCAAGCATCAAATGATCAGATGGTGCTGATATATAACGAACACGGTCAACCAGTATGCGACGCGCCCATAGACCAAACAGGCCCAGCAGCATTACAAATCCGGCATAAATTCCGTAAGGTTGGATCATGTCTACCCAGAACCAGGTAGGTTCGTTTACGTAGCGAAGATGGCGTAATAACACTAGTAACATACCAAAATGGAATGCCCAACCAAATATCCAGGTCCACTTTGAAGACCTGAACAAACTTTCAAATAAGACCACTTCACGCCACATACGATATACAACACCAGCCTTAGTAGTAGGGGCAGGTGTGACAACAATTTTCAGTGGTGAAGGGGTATTGGCGTATGTGTAGATACGGTATGCCAGGCCTGCAAACAAGATTGCGGCAGCAAAGTAAAATAATACGCTATAACCTAATGTCAGCATCGACATCGATTAAATCCTCTTGGTCTTAAAAGCTAAAATCTTAAAGTAAAGCTAGGCCGGGGCGAACCCCGACCCACACACAATTGCTTTATGTCTTATACACAGCCTGTTGGCTTAGGAAGACCGGCATACTTACAAGCTTGCTTAGCAGGACCGTAAGGGAACAATTCGTACAAGTACTTGCTGTTACCTTTGTCTTTACCAAGTTTTTTACCAATTGCTTTAGTCAATACACGTACTGCAGGTGCAATTTGGTATTCGTCGTAGTACTCACGCAAGAACTTGATTACTTCCCAGTGATTGTCAGAAAGTTCGCAATCATCGATAGTAGCCATGTGTGCACCAATTTCTTCGTTCCATACACTACGGTCAACCAGGTAACCTTCTTCATCTACTTCTACGCTGTTGCCAGCAACATCAATATTAGCCATTTCGTTTTCTCCTCAAAAAATTCGGATAAATTAAAATTTAGTATTGGCTTAGAGCCAAGATTGAACTTGAGTATGCTCAGCTGCCAATTTGACAAAACCTGCATAGTCGACAAGCTCAACACCATCGATGACGCGATCATTCACACCGCGAGCAGAAAGATCTTCACTCAAGGCGTAAACTTTGACCGTCTTCATAGCGGCTTCGACCATAGCTGAAGATGAAGCGCCTTTCATTGCGCCGTAAACACCATCTTCAATCATCAGGACTGAGCTACCTTCTTTTGCAACGCCAATGGCACGCTCAAGAGAGTTTTTGTCAAAGGGTGATTTGTTTACTGTATGTAAAATTGCCATTTCAGACTCCCCTTAGAAGTTAAACATGACGTCTGAACTGTCGATGAGGTCAGCCATTTCAGCACGGCTAACGATTTTGATTGATGGTTTTTCAGCCCAATCGTCATCTTCATCTTCATAGGTCAGTGGCATCAAGTCATCTTCAGTAAGTCCGCGTTCGTCGAGAGACTCTTTTTCAACATAAATTTTGTTGACGTCGTAGTCGCCCAGCGCTTTATAGGTTGGTGCAAAGTTCTTTGAACCAATACCGGTTGTGTCCTGACCTTTCATGATCTGGAATACACCGTCATCCATAAACGCAAGTCTTACATCTTGCTCAAAAGCAGCGCCAATGAGCACTACTTCAAGTGATTCCAATGCGTAAACTGTGCCGTGAGGGGCTTTACGGTTTACATAAAGAAATTGTTTTGTTGTACCTTCACTCATTTCTCATATCCCTCTATCAATCGCCGAAGACAAGCAGGCGATCTGCTTCAATACCGGCTTCGATGAGCTGACCAAGACCTGAAATGCGGAATCCTTCCTGGATATTATCGGCATCTTTGCCGTTACGCTTTGACTCATCGGCATCTGCGATACCGCGGCGTTGAGCCGCAGCAACACAGAGGACGAGGTCCAGATCATTTTCTTTGGCCAGGTCTGCCCAGTTGTTAACAACGTGACGGTCATCCTGCGGAGGAGTCGTCAAACGTGTGCCGTTGTTAACACCATCGTGGTAGAAGAATACGCGCATGATTTCATGGCCACTTTCGAGCGCAGCTTTCGTAAACTGATAAGCTGAGTCGGAAGCCTCATGCGTGTAAGGACCTTCGTTAATTTGAATCGCAAATTTCATTTAAGAATACCTGTGCTCAAATAACTTAGAAGCGGATGTGCGTAGAAGCGTTAAGACTGTTACGCGCACCTTTCCAGTTGTCGATGTGGAACTTAGTGAACGGAAGTTCAGTTAGTTCGAAGAAACGTGGCCAACCGATACGTTCAACCCAGTCACCAGTACGTTCCCAATCAAGCGCATCCTTACGGTATGCTTCAAGAATAGTCTTAACGATAGCAGCGGCTTCAGGCCAACGTGGTGGATTGTTAGGTACACCAGCAGCAACGAGCTTATGGAACATTGGCTTGCTACGTGCGTTAGAGTGTTTACCACCAACCCAGATAGCCAACTTGGAGTATTCAGCATCGTTGATCTGCATTGGAGGACAAGGAGGGAAACATGCACCACAACAGATACATTTCTTCTCATCAATTTCCAATGAAGGTTGACCGTTAACCATTGCAGGACGAATTGCCGCTACTGGACAACGAGCAACAACAGATGGTCGTTCACATGCGTTTGCAACTAAGTCATGGTTAATCTTAGGTGGCTTGGTGTGCTGTACGTTAATCGCGATATCACCTTGACCACCACAGTTGATTTGACAACAAGAAGTAGTGATGTGAACACGGTTAGGCATGCGTTCGTTAGTGAAGTCTTCGTGCAGCTCATCCATCAATGCTTTAACAACACCTGATGCGTCAGTGCCTGGGATATCACAGTGCAACCAACCCTGAGTGTGCGAGATCATGGTGACAGAAGGACCAGTACCACCAATTGGGTAACCAGCTTCTTCAATTGCAGCAATCATTGGTTCAACTTTAGATGCGTCAGAAACACAGAATTCCATGTTTGAACGAATTGTAAAGTGAACGTAACCGTCAGCGTATTTATCAGCGATATCACACAGAAGATTTATTTCGTATGGCCCGAGTTGGCGTTGTGTACCAAAACGAACTGTCCAGATTTCATCACCGCTCTTGGCAACGTGACGCAGAACACCAGGACGTGGACGTTCATGGAAGTCCCAGTTACCGTAGTTCTTTTTCATTACTGGATGTAAATATTGGAACCCATCTGGGCAACCACTTTCAATTGGATACTGAGGAGTATCAGACATATTAGCCTCCAATTCCCTACTTAATTAGTTAAGTATTTCGTTACTCTCTAATAATACAGCCCGTCTGAAAACCAGACGGGCTGTAAAATTAATTAATGATTAACCGGCTTGACGCTGGTTCCACTTATCCGCTTCTTCGTCCCATGTATCCATGCGTACGTATGAAGACTGACGAGCGCTGGCGATCATGTTTGGATCAACTTCAACACCGATACCTTCAAGGAAGTTAACGAGGCCGATACGATCAATCATTTCACCACAACGTTCATGTTCAAGACCGTTTTCTGCCCAGAAGTCGATGATTTCTTCAGCGAGTTCAGTCAGTTTTTCGTAGTCTTCTTCATTATCCAGCTTCATGAATGGAATAAGAACAGTACCCATAAGGTCACCAATCTTCAGTGTACGTTTACCACCGATAAGAACAGTAACACCTTTGTCGTCACCAACAGAAAGGGCTTTAGTCATAACATTGATACAGTGCATGCAACGTACGCAGTTACGGTTATCAACGTTTAGTGAATCATCGTCATTCAATGAAAGAGCGTTAGTCGGGCAACGTGTTACAACGTTGTCTACAACATATTTACGACCCTTGTCAGCAACGAATGCCTTAACTTCGTCTTGATCAACTTTCATGTCATCGCGCCATGTACCGATTACGGCCATGTCTGCACGCTGAATTGAGTTCATGCAATCGTTAGGACAACCAGAAACCTTAAACTTGAATTTGTAAGGAAGGGCTGGACGGTGCATATCATCAATGAAGTTGTTTACGAGTAAACGGTGAATCTTCATTTCGTTTGCACAAGATTGCTCACAACGAGCAGCACCGATACAAGACATACCAGTACGTACACAAGGTCCAGCACCACCGAGATCCCAACCGTATGCGTTGATTTCGTCGAAGAAGTGTTGAACGTTATCGTTGTTAGTACCGATGAACATGATGTTACCAGTCTGGCCGTGGAAGGCTACCAAACCTGAACCCCACTTGCTCCACGAATCAGATAGCTGACGTAGCATATCTGTAGAGTAGTGGTTACCAGCTGGTGGCTGTACACGTACAGTGTGGAATTCTTTACATGCTGGGAACATTGGTTCGCCATCAGCACCCATCAACTCGGTGAAACGTGGAATGATACCACCGCCGTAACCGAATACAGAGATAGTACCGCCTTTCCAGTAACCAAGACGTGTTTTGTAAGAATGTTCAAGTTGGCCAAGTAGATCGACCATCATGTCACCATATTGCTCTTCCATTGCCAGTCGTTTCAGACCAGTAACGAAACTAGGCCATGGACCTGTTTCTAATGCATCGAGATTTGGTGTGTCGTAGAAAGCCTTGCTAGATTTTTTCTCAGCAGGCAAGAACGTGTGATGACGCTCAGGGTTTTTTGGTGTATCAGCCATTTTGTGATGTCCTCCTGTTTTGCTACTCCAGTAGCTACAGTTATATCCAAATAAAACTAGAAACTTGTGTTTTACAACTGGGCTGTCGATTACCACTTTATTGTGCCAACTAAAAGATTGTTAGCACGACGGGACACATCGACACCCCCGTATTCAATGTTGTGCAAGTGTACGCGTCTTGCGCCACAACAAAACCCGTCTTTGGGGGTGTATAAAAAAAATTACCCCCTCCCAAAAGGGATAGACAGAGCAGCCGGATTCTATACGCGCTATAGCGTCCACGCAAATAAAAACCTTTAATGCTCGTCGTTCAGACCAGCATCCACAAAGAGAGGCTTTGCCGGCGAGCAATAATACACTAAAGTGACTTTAATCCCAAAAGACTGATTGATTCGGTTGGAAATTACAGGGTATTTAAATTTACTCTATATATAGGGCCTTGATCAGGCTAAATATTGAGCAATTAAGGATAAACCACCGTGACTGAACCAGTAGCCTGTAATAACGCGGATAACCCGTTTTTGCTTGATAATGAACAAGCATACCAAAAGTGGCGCGAGCAGAAGTTGGCCGCCTATCCACGTAATGCGAGTGAATTGATTGTCAATATTGATGACCCGCGTAGCTTAACAGATGCCGATAAAAAGCAAATGTCAATTCTATTTAATCGCGCTAATATGTTGATTTATAATAGTAAGTTACTAGGAGTTGAGGATAAGAATATCCCTAGGCAACTAGGCGAGCAACTTGGGTTAAGGCATTTAGATCCCAATATGTTGGCGGATGATGATGGCGTCACCTCGTTAAGTGTGGTGCCCGGCAAGCTCAAACGGGGCTATATCCCGTATTCTGATCGGCGTCTGCTTTGGCACACCGATGGTTATTACAATAAACCTGAACAGCAAATTCGCGCGTTTATACTGCATTGCGTCCGCCCAGCGGCACAAGGGGGTGAGAATGGCCTGGTTGATCCTGAAATGATCTATATCCAGCTGCGTGACACCAATCCTGATTACATTAAGGCACTCATGCACGACAACGCCATGACGATTCCGGCTAATACAGAATCAGGTGGCGTAACGCGACCTGCGCAATCTGGCCCGGTTTTTTCCCTTGATATTGCGACAAACTGCCTCCATATGCGTTATACGGCAAGAACGCGCAGTATTGAGTGGCGCGACGACATCCTGACAACGCGCGCAGTTGAGTGTCTTGCAAGCTGCCTGAATGATGAAAACCCTTATGTTTTCAATCACATACTATCATCAGGGCAGGGGCTTATTTGCAATAACGTATTACATAGCCGTACTGCGTTTACAGATGATGCGCAGGCCGGCAAAGGGCGTTTACTGTACCGCGCGCGTTATTATGAGCGTGTTGCCACTGATTTGGCTAGTTAACAACGATAAAGGTGTTTATATGCTTTATTTAAGCGAAGTATTAATGCAAAACCACGATTTACAGTCATTTTCCGAACTTTTGAAAGTGATTGATGCGACAGCTAAAAGCACGGGTGAAGTTCACTTTAATATCGATGTTAAGCCATCTTACCCCGATACCCCAACTAATTGGGAAGACCGCATTGAGGGGGCCTTTGCAGGCGTTTATTCGGTAACAATGTAATATAAAACACATTAAGAGTATCTGGTAATTATATGAAATACATAAAGAATGAAGAGATTCGTGATGCGGATGGTGCAGAAGATGCGCAACAAGCGACCGGTTTGCTTGAAGCACGCTTGCATGAGCTGCGTCAGGAAATAACGGAACTACCCGCCGGTTTCGACCCCAAGCAAAAAGGTGAGTTATTGATTCAAACGTCGGCTGTCCTGGTTGACCTGGATCGTGGCGAAGAAGCCTTTAGTGACGCCCGCGAAGCATTTGATATTTTCAAACAGGAAGAGGCATGGGAAGCCCTGGTTCAAAGTTGTAACAACATGTTTTTAGCCGATCAGCCAGAATCATTACCAGCACTTGGGCAAGGTATTTGGGTAGGCGTTACATTCCCCGAGGTTGATCCCGAGCTCACCGTGGCGTTATTGCAGCACGTTGTTAATGAAACACCAGCCGATTCAGATGGTGGTGCGTTGGCGGCCGCCGTTGCTCACTACATAGCCGATATGCGAACTGAAGGTAAAAAACACGAAGATCTTACTTTTTTTACCAACTCGTTGCTTGGTACGGTCGCTCGCCGTCACTCCGACGTGGAGTCGCAAGAACAATTTCAGCTGTGGTTTGAACGTATGGAATTAAACGATCCGGAACAATTTCTGGGACGTATGCGCAATGTGATCGATGTCATGGTACAAGAAGAGTGGTGGATTGATCGCGAAGCCATTTGGGCAACCTTACCGGTTAATTAATTATGTACTGGCAAGAAGACGAGGACAAATCCAAGAAACACGTCTCTGATAAGATGATTGACGTGGTGTGCAAGCTCGACTGTCGTAGTTTGCCCGTTGATCATGCTTTTGCATTATCTGAAGCCGTACGTGAACACCTACCATGGTTAACAGATGAAGTGGGTGCGGGTATTCATCCGATTAGTATTCCTGAAGCCGGAAATGGTTGGCTGCGCCCGGAAGGTGAGGATGAAATACTGCATTTATCAAAGCGTACCAAACTTATTTTGCGGATCCCCTCGTCACGTTTCGATGATGCAACGGTATTAATTCGTAAAAAATTATCGGTTGCTGGTAATGACATGACCGTCATGAAAATGGCCGAGCGATTTTTACAGCCCATGGAAACGGTATTCTCTCGCTACAATGTGTTGGAAGAAGGTATGGATGAGACCGCTTTTATGCAGCAGGTTATGCAGGCATTGAAATCGATGGATATTACACCCCGAAAAATGCTGCCGGGACGTGAGCATAGTCTGCGTACGGACAAGGGCGCATTGAAAACCTTAACACTGATGATTGCCGAATTATCACAGGAAGAATCGTTAAAAATTCAGGAAAAAGGTATTGGCAACTACCAACACATGGGCTGTGGCTTATTTATTCCGCAAAAAAGCATTACGGAAGTCCATGAAGTACATGAGTGATTTATAATATTAGTGCGTTTATGGCTGGAGAAATCTGAATATTCAGGTACAATTCACGCAAATTTTTAAGACAGATTTTAAGATAGACAGTAATAGAAACGAGGAAATCAAACATGGCATACGAAGTTGATGGTAAAACTATTGAAGCTACCGAAAATGGTTACTTAGTTGATATGAGTGATTGGTCTGAAGCGCTAGTGGCCGTTATGGCTGAAGCAGATAGCGTTGAGATGACTGAACGACATATGGATGTTGTTAAGTACCTGCGTGACGAACATATTAATAATGGTGGCAATGAGCCGAATGAGCGCACCATTATCAAAGCAATGAGCAAACAATGGGGCGATAAAGTCAACTCTAAAGACATGTACTTACTGTTCCCAGGTACGCCATCGAAGCAGGGGCGTAAATGGGCAGGTTTGCCACAAAGTACGCGCAAAGGTGGTTATTAAAAATACGCAATGGTCGTGTTAAACGATTATGGTATTTTGAAAAGGCTGTCTTCGTGACAGCCTTTTCTGTCTTAACGCTACTGAAGTGAAAACACATGACAGATTCTCCCTACACACTGCGCGAATTAAAACCGCACACCTTTATCTATGAAATAGATAATGCACTGTCAGATGAACTGTGTGATGACATGGTGGCGCGTTTTGAAGCCAACCCGGAGCAGCATCATGATGGCCGCATCGGGCAGGGTGAAGACCTGGCGCAATCAGTAAAGCGGTCAACAGATTTACGCATCAGTGGCAAAGACAACTGGACTGATGTTGATGCGAAATTATTTGCATCGCTGGGAAAAGCACTCAACCAAATTGGCGCAGAGTTTCCTTTTTTTGCGGTTAATAAATTTCGTGACATGGGCTATCAGCTACAACGCACCGAGAAAGACGAATTTTATCACTGGCATGTTGATGGCGGGCCTGGCGAGTTTAGTCAGCGGCAACTGGTTGCTATTTGGTATCTTAATGACGTTGAAGGCCCGGGTGGCACAACCGACTTTGCGCTTCAAGACATTAGCATTAAACCACAGCGGGGCAAGCTGGTTTTATTTCCGCCGTTTTGGACGCATATTCATCGCAATGCAACGCTAGAGAAAGGCGTAAAATATATTGCCACAACCTGGCTTTGTTTTTCGTAATTCAGAAAAACAAATAATACGATGAGTCTGGTTTTAATTTTAATTTTGACGTTGGTGTGCGTGGTTACCTACGCATTTGAAATTACCTTTGGACTTGCTGGCACTATTATGATGCTGGCAATGATGTCGTATTTTATCGACGCAAAGATGTTGGTGATTTATTCGATTTTGCCGCAAATATTAGTTGCAACGATCGGCTTGTCGCGTTCGCCAAAAACAGTACGGCTTGACGTACTGGCAGGCATGGTGGGTGTTGCCGCACTGGGATCAGTAGTGGGGTTTTATGTTTTTAATCAAATCCCGACCGAACCTTTTCGTATGTTGTTGGCGATCGTAATTACCTTATTTGGTGTGTATTTGGTTGCGGCACCTGGCAAGTTAAAACTTAGTGGCATACTGGCAAGGGTGCTGGATTTTGTTGCCGGTATCTCACAGGCCTTGTTCGGGATCAGTGGCCCGATTGCAATGACGCGGTTGATGGCAACGCATACAGATAAGTCTGTCATTCGAAATTATGCGCTGGCATTTTTCCTGTCGCTAAACGTGTTTCGCGGTATTGGTTATACCATTAATGGTTCGATTACTGAGCCATTAATGGAAATGATGCTGATTTCCGCACCGATTTTAGCCTTGAGCTTATGGTATTCAAATCACTTGCATTTTAAAGTACGTGACGAGCACTTTAAGAAAGTAGTGGCATGGATAATTTTGTTTGGTGGCATGTCACTGTTTTTTTCGCAAGCGAGCTAAACAGGTCTTTTTTACGTATAATTAAGCGATTAAATTAAAGATGAATAACAATGACTGATACTTATATATTTGCAGCAAAACTTGATCAGGTGGGCGTGGGTAAAATGTTCCGCGTTCAACTTGAGGGTAAATTACTTTTACTCGCCAATGTCGAGGGGACCATTCATGCCTGTGATGAGATGTGCACCCATGAAGAGGTATCTCTTTCGCTTGGCGCACTGCAGGGGAATTGTCTTAAATGTTCACTGCATGGTAGCCGCTTTGACCTACTAACAGGCAAAGTGCTTGATGAACCAGCTGATGAAGACCTACGAATCTATCCTGTAAAAATTGAGAACGACTCAATTTTAGTTAATATTAAATAATGTAATTCCGGAGATTGTTATGAGTGATGTAGTAGCCGAAGCCAAAGAGTTAATGCATTCAATTATTCAACGCGTTGCGACAGGCCCAGAACTCAGTAAAGACATTGAGCAAGAAGAAGCTCGCGGTGGTATGTTGGCGGTTCTTGATGGCTATATTGATCCAGTGCAATCAGCCATTTACTTGATCGGTTTACGCATGAAGCGTGAAACACCAGAAGAAAACCGTGGTATATTGGAAGCGATTATCGAACGCACTGATCGCGTCACCGCCGATGTGGATGAACTGGTGGATATCGGCGATCCCTACGATGGTTATAATCGTACTTTACCCGCCTCACCATTTTTACCCGCCGTCATGGCTGCTTGCGGGGTTCCTGCAGTATCACACGGTATGGAAACAGTAAGCCCTAAATTTGGGGTGACGCACCGCCAAATTATGCGTGCAGCGGGAAAAAATGATTCGCTCACACCACAGCAAGCGGCAGATCAAATCGCAGACACGAATGTTGGCTGGGCTTATGTTGATCAAAGCCAGTTTTGTAAGAAATTAAATGACCTAACCGATTTTCGTACGCTGGTTATTAAGCGTCCACCGATCACAACAGTTGAAACAGAAACCATGCCAATTAAGGCACGTGGCAAAACACACCATGTTTGTGGCTACGTCCATAAACCTTACCCGCCTGTTTATGCCATGCTGGCAGCGCATTCCGGTTTTGATAGTGCCTTATTAGTACGCGGTATTGAAGGTGGCGTTATTCCTTCATTGCGTCAAGCTGGCAAGTTGTTTAGTTTTGAAGGGGAGACCGTTGTACGTGAAGCCGACCCTTCACCACAGGAACTCGGCTTTGCACATGATCTACGCGCCGTCCCCGTACCTGATGGCTGTAAACAGGAATCAGGTGGTATTGATGAAGTGACCGGTGACTATAATCGTGATGCCTTTGCCAAAGCGGCAGTTGAAGCAGGTGTTGCCGCTTTAGGTGGCGAGAAGGGCATGACCTATGATGCGCTGGTTTATGGTGGTGCGAATATTCTTTGGCATTTAGGAAAACATGACACAATTGCCGAGGCAGCTGACGTTATCCGCGGGGTACTTGATTCTGGTGAGGCGCTTAAACGTTTTAACGCAAGCGTGTAAAGTGGCGTGTTTTGCCATCAGATAATCATACTTCCTCCGCACTCGTTCTGCGAACGAGCGAAAGTCGTCAAAATGACTATCTGATGGCTTCATTGCACAGAGGCGAAGAGTAGGAGCAACGTGAAACTAGCATAGAACCTACGAGGGTTCATTATGCATACCTCAACCATTTTCAATGGTTCGAGGAAATTTCTGGAACTCATCATTGGAGTTAGGCGATGTTGTTAGAAATACCAAACGTTTTATCAACGCAGGAGATTAATGCTGTTAATCAGGCATTAAATAATGCGCCATTCATTGATGGCAAGCTATCTGCGGGTTCGGCGGCGCAACGGGTCAAAAACAACGAAGAAGTTGATGTGCGCTCACAAGATGTACAGCAACTGAATAATTTGGTGATGACGCGCCTGGTGGAACATCCCGTTTATCGTGCTGCGGCAATGCCTATGAAGGTGGCTGCGCCGTATTACGCACGTTATGCAACAGGCATGTCTTATGGCGACCACGTTGACGACCCGATTATGCATGCGGACACACCTTATCGATCAGACATATCTATCACCATTTTTTTAAATGATAAAACCGAATATGAAGGTGGCGAACTAGTCATTAACACGCAATATGGTGAGCATGCGGTAAAACTCAATGCCGGTGATGCCGTCATGTATCCATCCTCAAGTGTGCATCATGTTAATGAGGTGACCAGCGGCACACGCCTTGTTGCAGTAACCTGGTTACAAAGCCTGGTTCGTGAACCGGCTAAACGTGAATTGCTTTACGATATGTACCAGGTAAAAGAGCAGTTATTACAATCTGCCCCTGATGATGAAAACACAAAACGACTGGATAGAAGTTATGTCAATCTGGTGAGAATGTGGGGCGACGTATAACACGGCGCCGTACCCAACGCCCGCATTGATAGGGACGGCGATTGTGCAATTATTTTCAATCCGTGGAGCCTGTGATGGATAATGGGAAAGTAAAGCGTTCTAAGCTTACACTACGACGGGGGCTGACCGTGATCGGTTTGCTGGTAGTGTTATTACTGGCCTATAAATTTTCCATAATCCCTAACAGTAACGATATTGCCAAAGGACAAGGCATCAAAGCAGATAGCGGTGCCGTGGCACTGCCCACGCCTATGCGTACCGGCGAGGTATCTCTCGAACAACTCCTGACCGGACGGCGTTCCATACGTGAGTACCTTGAAAAGGAGTTGACCATTTTTGAAGTCGGACAACTGTTGTGGTCAGCACAGGGCATTACGCATCCGCGAGGATATCGTACTGCGCCATCGGCGGGGGCACTGTATCCGCTTGAGCTGTATGTTGTCGTCGGCCGTGTGGAAGGAATAGAAAAAGGGGTTTATCACTATGATGCAAAGCAGCATAAGCTGGTGAAGACAATTGAAAGTGATATGCGAACGTCTCTTGCCCGGGCCGCCTTGTCCCAGTCAGCGGTGAAAAATGCCGCGGCCATCATTGTGTTTGCTGCAGATTATAGGCGTACAACGAAAAAATATGGTAAGCGAGGGGAGCGCTATGTTCACATGGAAGTAGGGCATGCGGCACAAAACCTGTTTTTGCAGGCAGTTGCGCTTAAACTTGCGACTGTCGTTGTGGGCGCATTTAATGATGATAAAGTCGCAGAATTGTTGCAGCTTCCTGTTCAGTTACGGCCGCTTATGCTGATGCCCGTTGGCAAGAAATAGAATTTCTCCTGGCGGTCAGCAAGAACGGGGAGGCTAGTTTGCGCTACTACTCCATTGTTTCAGCTTTTTTATACCATTCTTGTGCCGTGTCGGCATCTTGTGCAACGCCCTGGCCTTGTTCGTACATCATGCCTAATGTCATTGCCGCGCCCGCCATACCCTGATTAGCCGCTTTTTCAAACCACTCTGCGGCTATCGCTTCGTCTTTATCGATACACTCACCCATCATGTACATAAAGCCAAGCCCATGTTGCGCAAAAGCATAACCCTGTTCGGCAGATGCGCGCATCCACTTAAGGGCGGTGGCATCGTCTTTAACGAGACCCAAACCATTTTGGTACATAATTGCCATACGGTGCTGTGCCTCGGCGTTACCCTGCTCAGCAAAAGGCGATAAGAACTGTTTAGCACGGGAGAATTCCTTTGCTTCAAAGGCTGCCATACCACTTGTAAAATCCATATCGAGGCCGCTTGTATCTACCATTGTCTTCACCACATCACGTTAAAATTTGGGGTGCTATTTTGCCAGAGCGCAGTACTAACGGCCAGTATTACTGACTATTCCCTTGTTAACAACAAGTCTATTAGGTGTGGTTATGCCCAGCTTTGGGTATAATCTGCCACCGATTTATAGAAATGAGCATTGCGGAGTATTAAATGATTCTTACGGCCTTTATTAACGATACTGCTTACGATTTTGACGTCCCTCAACAAATGCTGGATGAGGGTGAATCATTCTTTAGCAAGATTGATGCAGATATGGATGGCGGCTACCAAATGAGTCGAGAGTTTGTTGAGAAACCTGGGCGTAAAGAACGTTGTCAGATCGTGGCCGATCGTATTCTGGATGCTATGAGTGATGAAAACATTACGCTATCGTTATTATTATGCGCTTACATTATTGATCGTATGCCGGGTGTAACGGTGGCACACATCGATACTGATGGCGATATCTTTGACACACGTTTTGGCAATGCCGATGAACATCAGGCCAAACCAAGGCTGACAGACGAGCAGGCTCGCATGAGGGCAAATGAAGATTTGAGTGAGGTTTATAAAGTAGGGCGAGTTTACAAATTTTCAGTACGTGACCTACTAACAGGTAAATGGGAAGAAACACCAGCGGTCAAAACTGAAGATGAAGCAAAAAGGTTACGTGCGATTGCATTTGACAAGCGTTGCAAAGAGCTAAAAGGGCGTATCATTTCATTAAACAATGATTAAGACTATTATTGTTAAAGCAGACAGGAACTGTTTCAGAAAGAGAAAATAATATGGCAATACGTATGAAGACAAAGTGGCATCGTTCCAAACGAAGCCAGCGTAATATGGAAGGTTCGCGCAAAGAAAAAACCATGACCGAACTTGCCGGTATTATTTCATTTAATATCTGGAAGTTGACGCGTGAAATTTACATCAATATGGAAAAAGACGGTTTTCATTTTGGTGAAGATGAACAAGTGATTAATATGTTCATTGAATTAATCGCGTTTATGGTGCAAGTAGGTGATCGTAGCGTTTACGGTAAAATTGATGAAGAACAGCGCCGTGAATTCGTTACCGCCATGGCCTTAGATCTGGCCGATATGATCGAGACCAATAAACGCGAGCTGCTGGGCGAGGGTGAATACCGGACCGAGATAATCAGCAAACTTAACACGCGTTTTGGAGAATACGCAGAATGTCCTTTTGATAAAGAAGGGCCGAGCTATGAATTCCGACGTTTGCTGGCGCACAGTATTTCACAAGTGATGGCAGAAACGGATAATAAATGGGTGCTCGAACAAATAATGGATATTGAAGTACCCAAGGCGCTTAAAAATTTACAACGAATGCTAAAAGACGTGATGGGTCTTAAAAAGAAAAAGCCAGCGCCTGACGGGTCCTGAGGTGTAGCAGCTAAAACCTGCGCCGACCGTTACGCCTCCTCATGCATTGTTCTCCTTTCAAAAAATAAACTATTCCCCGGTATCTCTTTTGCAAATCGCTTGGCCTGTGTTGCTATGCTGGCGATATCTTCATGAGAAATGCAGTTTTCAACGTCTGGTTTAATGGCACCTATCGATAAAGACATGATTGGATAAAACGCCTTTTCTCCATTACGTGTTTTTGCCCAAATTCCTTGGTTGTTTCTATCGATATCACTATAAAATGTTAATACTTCATTTTTAAAATCATTAAGAATCTCATTGCATCGTTCTCGCCAGTCTTCACTTTTAAAAATCAGGATAAAATCATCGCCGCCTACGTGCCCGACAAAATCCATGTCTGGATCGCTGTGACGCGTTAAAATAAGGCCTAATTTTTTCAGAATCTGGTCACCTTTTTCATAACCGTAAACATCATTAAATGGTTTGAAATTATCTATGTCGCAATAAGCAACGTAGAATTCTTTTTTAGTGTTGAGCACTTCGTCAAGCATTTCATATATCGGCACGTTTCCTGGCAGCATAGTTAATGGGTTGGCGTGTCGCGCATTACGTATTTGAAAATCAGTAATCATTTTCAATAAATCTACAACCTTGCCTAGCCCGGAATAGTGACCATTTTCTGTAATAATAAAGTCATCTTCGATCTGCACCTTCATGGTGTCGGTTACTAATCTACTGACTTTGTCGAAACCCCATTCACTTTCAACGGTTACTGACGCTTCATCCATCAAGCTCGAAATTGGCTTGTTTGCATACAACGATCTTCCATATTGAGTTGCAAATATAGCTAATATCTTTTGCCGTCTAATTAAGCCTAAAGGCATTCCTTTGTCAGAAAGCACAGGTATTGCTGTAAGATTATCGTCTTCATGAAATCGGTCGAGTGCAACTTGCAAGTTTTGCCTGGATGAAATATCCGCTACGTTGACAATGAGGCCGGAAATATTTTTAGCACTGTTATTAACAGGCTTGCCATCTATATCGGTTGACTGGCATACAAATAATTCTGCTGATATCCGAGAAGGCGGGTGTGCCTCAGGTCGAGCAAAATAATAACCTTGGCCTAAGGTTATGCCCATCGCGAAAAGTGTTCTAAATTCGTCTCTAGTCTCAATGCCTTCCGCAATGACTTTGCAATGAAGCCCTTTAGCGATATCATTAATTGAACGGACAAATGATTGCTTCACTTCGTCTTCATGTATTCCCTGAATGAAGTGCCGGTCAATCTTTACGTAGTTGGGTTGTAACTCAGACCATCTTCTGAGCCCAGAGTAGCCGGCACCTAGATCATCAATCGCAATTTCAAAGCCCATTGATTTATAGTGCTCCATCGCCTGGCGTACTAAGTTAAAATTATTGAGCGGGTATTGCTCGGTTAGTTCTATGACAACATTTTCTGGGGAAATGCCTGCTTTGGATAATATATCTAACGTTAGACCTGAACGGTGTTCTGGTTCAAGAAGGCTTTCAGGGCTTGCATTAAGAAATAATTTTCCCGTCACGTTATTTTGTTGGAATTTGGCTATACCCAGCTCCCTACAAAGCATTTCCAATTCTATCAACCTGCCAGTACGAACGGCGGCATCAAATAATATCGTTGGCCCATGATAGGGGCTGTCTGCTGGCCCACGTATTAAGGATTCATAACCGAATATATTTTGTCGATTCAAATCGACAATCGGTTGGTATAACGGAAAAAGCATTCTTTCTTTTAAGATTGCAAAGAAATCATTAAACCGCTCATCACTATTTTGTCGTAACTCATTAAGCATGGTATTCCCGCAGGCGCAAATCATCCAAATACCTATTAATTTATTTAATGGCAGGAAGTTTAAAAGATTATGCTTGCATTTTTATGACACTAATATGTAAGTAATGTAAAAATGACGCAATAAAAAACCTCGCAGTGCGAGGCTTTCTATTACAGCTATGTTGCTAAAGCTTAACGTTCGCCAGCAAAAGCACCCAGCAAATGTAACAAGCTCAGGAACAGGTTGTAGATGCTCACGTAAAGTGACACAGTTGCCATGATGTAATTTGTTTCACCACCATGAATTAATGCACTTGTGTCGTATAAGATCTTACCACCCATCAACATGATGAAGGCTGCTGAAACAGCGAGTGACAAGCCAGGTACATTAAAGATTGCTGCACCAAGTCCGGCCAGGAACGCCACTAAAATACCAATGATTAAGAAACCACCCATAAAACTGAAATCTTTGCGGGTTGTTAATGCGTAACCAGACAGACCCAGGAAGATGACGCCCGTGCCGCCCATCGCCATCATCACAAGCTGGTGACCGTTTGAAAATGCACTGACATATAGGTTAACAATAGGGCCAATGGTCACACCCATAAAACCGGTGAAGGCAAATACAGAGACTAAACCCCAGCCACTGTTGCTGGTTTTGCTTGTTAAGAACAGTAAGCCGAAGAAACCGACAAGCGTGACAATCATACCCATTGGTGGCCAGTTTAACTGGTAGGCAACCCCGGCCATTAGTGCGCTAAACAAGAGTGTCATTGATAGCAGGGTGTAGGTATTACGAATAACCTTATTAGTAGCGAGTATCGACTCGCGTGAACGGGTTATTGCAGGTTCGTTTGAATACATGATGTCTCCTTAACAATAAGACAGTTGGTTTATACTAATTATTATGACCACAATGGGTCACTATTTCTCCCAGCATAGCGCCGAAATGTTAAAATACAAGCCCTGATTTCCCATATTTCAGTTTGTAGCTTAATTCTTACTAAATGAGGGCAAATTGTTTGAGATCAAGGCTATACAAGACGCCTTTGTCGTGTAAAATAGCGCCCGCTGGAGAGGTGACTGAGCTGGCCGAAAGTACCGGTCTTGAAAACCGGCGAAGGTTTATCCCTTCCGTGGGTTCGAATCCCACCCTCTCCGCCATTTTT
>Ga0316207_10000445_pt1 | contig 68896 bp, 62 predicted proteins | sample 6weekpyrite_MG_FD_204943 | JGI IMG/M metagenome (GOLD analysis project Ga0316207, IMG submission 204943) | Microbial mat bacterial communities from mineral coupon in-situ incubated in ocean water Damariscotta River, Maine, United States -... | ecosystem: Environmental > Aquatic > Marine >... | reverse complement strand
ACTCAATTTGCTGTTGCAAGATTAGATTTACTTGATATGAAACTTGCTGAACAGGAACGGTTGTTGTTAATGGAGCAATCCCGATTATCAAAAATAGCTATCCCATACCAATTACAAGTCGTTGACCTAATGTATGCGGGAGAACAGTCTGAGGCACTTAAGTTACTTACAGAAAAAGCTGTACCTTCTCAACAAAAAGCGTTAGATGCGCTTCGTAAATTACAAGATTATCAACGGGTCATTGCAGATGAGACAACCTTAAAAACACAAACCACACAACAGCGAACCGTCAATCTACTTTACGCATTAAGTAGTATAACTATAGTTTTAAGTATTATTATTGCACTGTACGTTGTTCGGCGTAATAAAAAAACAGAGCAAGATATGTACTTGGATAAAGAGCTTGCTGAACTCACCTTGAACTCCATCGGTGATGCCGTCATTACTACTGACATCAATGGCAGAATAATGATGATGAACCCTAAAGCGGAGACGCTAACCGGTTGGACTTGCATTACTGCGCAAAATAAACATATTAATAGTATTTTTCATATTGTCGATGAAGATAGCCAACACCGCTTTATCAACCCGATCGAAGACGTCCTTACTTCTGGTGAAACCATCCATTCTACTGCAACTGAAATACTTATTGATCGCCACCAGAAACAATATGGCGTGGAACATAGTGTTGCGCCCATCAAGGACCTTAATAATCAAATATTGGGGCTGATTATTGTTTTCCGCGATGTTACTGAAACGCGCGCGCTCACTGCCCAATTAAATCATGAAGCTACACATGACAACTTAACTGGGCTGGTTAACCGACGCGAATTTGAAATACGTCTAGATCATGCTTTCTTAAATGTTCGTGCAGATAATATTGAGTACGCACTATGCTTTATGGATCTTGACCAATTTAAACTCATCAATGATACCTGTGGCCATAATGCAGGGGATGAGTTGTTACGCCAAATATCAACTATTTTAAAACAACAAATCAGAAAATCCGACACACTAGCGAGACTCGGTGGTGATGAGTTTGGGGTTCTACTTGAAGCTTGCTCACTAACTAAAGCCGAGCAAATTGCTTTTATATTACTTCGTGCAATAAATGATTTCCGCTTTACATGGCAAGGACAAAGTTTTGATATCGGAGTCAGCATTGGTGTTGCACCAATTACTGCGCTCACTGCCAATGTATCTGAATTGCTTAGTGCAGCGGATACTGCATGCTTTCTTGCTAAAGATAAAGGTAGAAATCGTATCCATATTTACCACCCCGAAGACAGTGAGCTTGAGCAGCACCGGGGTCAAGTACAGTGGGTGCAACGCATCAATGAAGCAATCGATCAAGACAATTTGGTTTTATATTATCAACCCATTGTAAGTCTTAATCAGGCCAACCCCTCTGCCAACCATTATGAAATATTAGTGCGCATGACCAATGAAACGGGGGGGCTGATTCCACCAATGGCATTTATACCTGCAGCTGAGCGATACAAGTTAATGCCGTCTGTAGATGAATGGATTATCCGTAATGCCCTCTTTAATATTCAGTACATTTATCAAGAATCTAACCATGACTTTGAGTCCTGTATGTTTACCATTAATATTTCCGGCCAATCACTCTCAACGTCCGATTTTTCCAGTTACATTCTTAAAGAGTTAGCTAGACATGATATCAACCCATCGACTATATGCTTTGAAATAACTGAAACAGCGGCTATTGCCAACATGTCAAGTGCTATTAAATTTATAACTGACCTTAAAAAGGCTGGCTGCCAATTTGCTCTCGATGATTTTGGCAGTGGTTTAAGTTCTTTTAGTTACTTAAAAACCTTACCGGTCGACTATATTAAAATTGATGGTAGTTTTGTGCGTGACATAAGCGAAGACAAGACCGATCATGCATTTGTTGAATCTATTACTCAAATTGCGCATGTAATGAATATACAAACAATCGCAGAGTTTGTTGAAGGAAAAGAAATATACGATGAATTAGCAAGCATCGGTGTTGATTTCGCACAAGGGTTTTATATTGCGCACCCTGAGCCACTGTCAGCTTTTCAGATAAACGAGGCAAGTCGTAAAGCTCTTTAACAGCTGCTTAGCGAAGTGGAAGCACTAAGGTAAAAACACTACCGACATTAAGCTTACTTGTAACTTCAACCCTGCCATTCATGCTTTCAATCAAACGACGTGTAATACTTAACCCAATTCCAACACCATCAATAGTGCTGTTACGCACATCGCCTCTATTGAAAGGCTTGAATATTTCATCAATTTTTTCTTCAGAAACGCCAACCCCATTATCTTCAATTTTTATATAGCAATATCTGCCGATAGTGGCGGCGCGTAAGCTAACGCAACCGCCTTGTTTATTATATTTAATCGCATTCGTTAAAAGATTAATTAATATTTGTTGCAGCCTCACCTTGTCTGCATGAATTTGATGGCCAAGTAGCGCATCTGTCTCCATACTAAGTTCCACATTCTTTTGCGTCGCCAAAGGCTTGACCATATTTATGGCTTTTTCAAAAGACTCAGATATCAACACTGGTTCAAAATCCAACTTCAGGTCGCCTGATTCGATACTTGATAACTCGAGTAACTCACTAATAAGTTTTAATAAATACTCTCCTGCCACTACAATTTCGCTTACCCACTCAGCCTCTGATTCTGTTAAATTGGTTCCACGGATATTCAATAGTTGTGAGTAACCAAGAATAGCATTAAGAGGTGTCCTTAATTCATGGCTCATACTGGTGAGAAAATTTGACTTAGCTAAACTCGCTCGTTCAGCATCCGCTCGAGATGACTCTAACTGGTGATGTGATATTTGTATCGACTCAAGCATACTGTTTATTTGCAAAACTAATGAACCAATTTCATCATTAGTACTTTCATTTTTTATTCGGTCAAACGTACCCCCTTCTTTTTCTATATGGTTGATACTTCTCTCTAACCGAATAATTCTTGATGTTACTGTTCGCTGTATTATAAACATTAGAATTATTGCCATTATGACAGCACAAGCAATTAATACAGTCATGGCATATGTGCTGGCACGAACACCTTGTTGATAAATGGCTCGGTTACTTTTCGATTCAATAAGAACCACAGGATTTTCAAAAACATCTTTTAACAAGATATAGGTCGCAATCACTTTATCATTTAAAAACTTTATTACCGGAGCGTCCTTGCCATTAATTTCTTTAACAATTGCTTTTTTTGCATCGGCCCATTCATTAGCATGATGCAGTTGAGATGCAACTTGAGTTGTTTTTGTGAATCTATTAATTAATTTTTCATCTACCTTTCTCCCCATTAACAGTACGCCTCGTGATTCTTTTTCTTCATTGCTATCCACGATTGGGGATGAGGAGATAAGATAAGTACTATTTTCTAATTCAACAATTCCACCAAATGCTTGGCTTGTTTTAATTGGTTGTAGCAGAATGCTTTCTGTATTCAGTAATTTTTTTAAGTCATTTGAGATTTCAACTTGTTTGTTGTTGATTTGATCGTATTTTTTTCCAAAAATAATTTTAGCCGATTTGTTTACGTACGCGATAAAATCTATGCGACTGTTTATAAATGTAGAGTCGACTATGTTTGCCGCCACATATCCATCATTCCCATCTATAATAAATTGGTAGCTGTCGTCCCATGCTGCCCAATCTGCATTAAAAGCATTTAGATCATCTATCTCTGTGTTAATAGAATTACTAATACGGTTGATATTCTTTTTAGTTTGTATCTCTTCAAGGTCGATGAAACTTTGTAAGAAAATAGAATTAGATAAGATATAAATAATGCCCAATAGAACACAAAAAACACCTGATACGCTCAATAAAACTTTATTCTGTATCTGCATCGTATGCCGCTTCAATTCTTTGTATTTATCTGAGGCCTTACCTAATGCATCTGACATCAATACATACAGGTATAAATTTACGCCATTTCTCATGGCATTTTTCTGCTGAATTAAATTAAATTCACCATCTTGCATTCGCAAGATATTTCTTTATATCCAACTCTAGATGAAATTCGAGGGTAATTCTTTAACTATCCTGATAATAAATCCCTGATATTACTCAACTTTAAATTTTTACGTAACCTTTATTCCTAACAATGGCTTATAAGAGCTATTACAAGCTTTTAGCACATGAGATAACCTCTTTAACTTTACAATTATCGGCTTTTTCTTAGCAAACTATAGCTCTCCCCTTTAATTTTACTAGCGCAAATCATGAAAATTATTATGCATGATTTGCCTAGCATTATGTTATTTAGCTTTTTTAAGCTATAACTTAAGTTATTTCTAATTATGCCGATAGCGTAGCCGATGCCTAAGCTTCAATTCAGTCTTACATTAATACTTTTAATCAACAGCATATTTGCTGTTGCTGAACCATCTCGCGTCCTTCAGTATGAAAAAATCTCTGATGGTGAAACACAACTTTCCCCTTATTTCTCTATTAAGCTTTCGGGTGGAGGATGGTTTAGCCCATTAACACTAATGGTCTATCATCATAAAGATGGTAATAAAAACCCTATTGGAATCACTCGTTTTTCTGAGTCTGCTTCTCGCCAAAATGCGTATGCCCTATCTGATGATGGTAAAACCATTATTTATTTTCATCAGAATCTCCCTGATGATGACGGCATCGATAAACCAGGTGGGCTTTATGAATACCGCCATAATGGTGAATCTAAACGGTTACATAGTTTTATTAGTAATGCCGTTTATCTTCCTTTTGAACTACCTCGGAATGTTATTGTTTATGCCCAGCTTATAAAAATTAAAAATTCAACCCGACTTAGAAGAACCATTTATCTCCGTGACACCAATGGCAATGAGAAACAGTGGAACCCTTAGAACATATCGCTAGCTTATCGGTTTTTATAACTACCTAAATCTCCTACTACTTAATGGTTATTGTTATTCCATGTTGCGAACTGTAAATTCTCATCCTCAAAAAATTGATAACATTTTCACAGCCTGTTTCATTTAATGGCAATTTTATTACATGGCAACGCAAAAGAAGGTGATAGTGTTTTAATTATACAATCACATAGGATTACACTTAAACAAGGATGTTTTATTATGCGTATTTTTCAGCTCTATTTTCTCTCCGTTAGCTTATTCGTTTTAGCTTACTTGACACTTAAGACCGTAATTACATTTCTAGTCACCTTTTAATTTAAGTCGAAGCCATATTCAAGCCACAGGAAACTAAAACATGGATTTAGTTACCAATCTCACTCGCCTTCAATTCGGTTTAACTGCCGGTTTTCACATTATATTCCCCACATTGTTAATCGGCATTTCTTCTTACCTCTGTTTGCTCTATTGGCGCTGGTTAAAAACCAATAAGGATGTTTTCCTTAACAGTTACAATCTTTGGCTACGAATACTGCTTGTCATATACATCGTTGCTGCCGTCACCGGTGTTCCCCTTTCAGTTCAGTTAGATAACTTATTCGGTGGGTTTTATCGCAGACTTGAAGATACTCTAGTTCCATTTAGAAGCTACGAATTAACCTTTGCGACACTTTTGGAAGGTGGCTGTATCGGTTTGATGTTGCTTTGTAACCGCAATACACGTTCATATGCTCGATTTGCAGCCACCATATTATTCACTTTGGGCATTTACCTTACTGCCATGTTTGTCGTTAGCCGTAATTCTTGGATGAATACGCCAGCAGGATTTACCTGGAACAACGACCACGCTGAGGTTTTCTCTTACCTTCAAGTTCTATTTAACCCTTCATTCCCACTACGTTATCTGCATATGATTACTGCTGGATTGATGGCAAGTAGTTTTTTTATTGTGGGTTTATCCTCTTATCGCTTATTACGCAACAAGGGAGACCATGTTGCCCGCCTGGGGATACGCTTTGGTGTCACTGCTGCTCTTGTTTTTTCAGTGGCGCAATTTATTATTGGTGATTTACACGGCCTTGATGTTTATAAACATCAACCGATGAAAATAGCCGCTCTTGAAGGTCAATGGGAAAATGAGCAAGGCGCAGGATTCAAGATTTTTGCTATCCCTGATCCAGAAAATGAAACTAATCTTTATGAACTAGAAATTCCTTATGCCCTCAGCCTCGTTTTAAAACATGATATTAGTGGCGAAATTAAGGGCCTTAAAGAATTACCTGCGAATGAAAGGCCTAATATCGCTGTGAGTTTTTTTTCTTTTCGTATTATGATTGCCATGGCTTTGCTCATGTTGATAACCGCCTTGATCGGAGTCTGGTTACGCAGGCATCATGACCTTGAATCAAAGCGCTGGTATCTGCGGTTAATGGTATTTGTGAGCCCGGCAGGTCTTATTGCAGTGATAGCTGGCTGGTCGGCAGCCGAATCCGCTAGGCAACCTTGGACGATATACGGTTTAGTAAAAACCATTCAAACGGTAACAACTGAATCTAGTGAACAAGTTATTACATCTTTACTTATATTTAGCGTTAGTTATACCGCACTAGCTATCTTTACATTCATCGTTATAAAGCAAATTTTGATGAATCGTTGTCGTTTACCCTTTTTAAAAAATACTGGCGGTAACATTTAACATCACGATTTTATAAGCAATAGTTATGTTTGTTGAATTGCTTTAGATTGTGTTTCAACCTTTTGTCTTACAGCAAGCCATAGAATGCTAGCGAGAATAATTACTAATAGAGGTACCACGCCTAAATTTACTATTTCCCAACCATAGTTGTATTGCAATGCTCCTGCGGTTAAAGATGCTATTGCGACGGTTGTAAATATAACAAAGTCATTTAGTGCTTGCGCTTTACTTCTTTCTTCAGGTAAATATGTTTCTGTTAGTAAACTTGTTCCGCCAATAAAAAGAAAATTCCAGCTTATGCCAAGTAGCGTCAACCCGGTCCAGTAATGCAAAACACTATTTCCCATCAGATTTGCTATTACGCAACCAATTCCCAACAGGCCACCAATAAACATTATTTTCAATACGCCAAAACGATGTATTAGGTGGCCAGTAAAAAATGAAGGTGCATACATGCCTAATACATGCCATGAAATAACAAAGGATGTTTCAGAAAAGTTGTGTGAATGAGCATGCATTGCAAGCGGTGTTGCTGTCATAACAAACGACATCACACCATACCCCAACATGGCGCATATCAAGGCCACAACAAACTTGGGTTGTGTAGCAATAACCCGTAAAGGTCTTCCTTTATTCTTTTTTTCTGTATTTTTTGATTTCGGTTGATTAGGTAATTTCAAGAAACCCAGCGTTATCAGTGTCAGTACATACAAAACAATCACTGACATATAGCTTCCTGCAAACATAACGCCTTGGACTGAATCCTTCGTTAAGTTGGCTAGGTTGGGTCCAACAACAGCTGCGATGACTCCTCCGACTAATACCGCGGAGATGGCTTTGCTCTTCATTGCAGGAGCTACAATATCTGCCGCCGCAAACCGAAAGTAATTGCCAAATGCATTGAACATACCGATGAATATTCCGCTTACAACAAATAACCAAAACTGATGATTAAAAATCGCAATAGTAGCCAGTGTTCCTCCCATCATTCCAAATAGTGTGGACAGCATAAAAGCGGGTTTTCGGCCAATCCGCTCCATCAACATTGCAGCCGGTATGCTCGTCAACATAACCGCAATAAAAATAACCGCCAGGGGTAACGTTGCTAAGGCTTTATCTGGCGCCAACTCCTGACCCACAAGTGCTGTGGCAGTAATCATTAACCCCATACTGCTCATCATTAGCGCTTGGCTGGTAGCAAGCAGTGGCACATTACGCCGAAATGAATCCATTTATTTAAACACCTTATTTTATTACTTTGCTAAAAATATAAATATTACAATAAGTTATATTTTTTGTCTGATTAACGAAATTATTTGAAAATTTTACTTGCAATTGACCGACCGGTCAACTATATTTCTTCTATGTCAAATACAGCAACCACCCAACAACGCATCATCGATTCTGCTTTCGAGCTCATGTATGCACAAAGTTATGCCGATGTCGGCGTCGCGGCTATTTGCGAAAAAGCAGATGTAAAAAAGGGCAGTTTTTATCACTTCTATAAAAGCAAACAAGAACTTGCTATTGCAGTACTTGAAGAAAATTTTATCGACTATAAACACAACATTCTTGATACGACTTTTACTGGCAAGTTACCTCCGCTTGAAGAAGTCGCGTTTTTTGCTGAAAAAATTTATCTGTTTCAAAAAGATATTAAGAAATCCACAGGGCACGTACTTGGATGTCCTTATGGGAATATCGCCTTAGAGCTTTCTAGCCAGGACGAAGTCATTCGCAAAAAAGTATTTGATATCTTCAATAGAAGTATTCAGTGTCTGCGTGATAGCTTACAGCGTGGAGTCGACAGCAAGGATCCTCAACTAACGGGAATTGACGTCCTGGCAACAGCCGATGCCATGTTCGCTTATCTTGAAGGCATTATTCTTTTAGCTAAGTCGCAAAATAATCCTGATGTCATTCGCCAGCTTTCGCCAGCAATGTCTGCCATTCGCATTTACCCAAAACGGAAATAATTTTAATGAAGTGAATACTTAGTCTATGACTGCGCACCAAAACTAAACCGACCGGTCTACTATTGGTCATTTATATTAAAGGAGAATAACCATGAGTACAGTAAGTTACGATGTGATAAAGCAACAACCTCTTCTTCAGCCAACCGCACCATTAGGCGAAGAGCAAAAAGTCGACGCTATTTTAAATATGGCCAAAGAACATCTTGGCTTCATACCCGATGGCTTACGCTTATTTAGCCTCAGCCCAACATTACTAGAAACCTTCTTTACTAATATCGGTTATTTCCGAAGCGGTACCAATTTATCGCCTGTACTCACAACCATGATCCGCTACCTTGTCTCATCAAAAGCAGAGTGCCATTTCTGCATTGATTTAAATGAAGGTTTTCTTGATCAGATGGGTGTTGATCTAGACACAGCAAGAGCCTCATTAGCTGACATTACCAAAGCACCTGTTGCAGACAATGAGCGAATTTTGCTTGATATCGCACTACGCACTATCAACGACCCCGACAGTGTCAACCAAAATGATATCGATGAAGCGCATGCACAGGGTTGGAGCGATCACGATATTTTTGATGCCTCAGCTCAAGCCAGCAACAACCGTGCTTTTAATTATTTATTACGCACTTTTAAAATTGAACAACAAGGTGTATTTGCCTAAAAGAAAATACTGAAGTCAGTCGACTATTATATTAAGTAATAGTCGTAATTAAGTTTTGTCTCCCATTGCCAAGGATGGCCTTTTTAGGTTGCGTTAACTCCCACCTGTAAGCTGGAAAGCAGCCCACGCTATAGGATGTTTAAAAGTCTTTAAACTTTTAATCTGTGCTTGTTGCATTGCACTTCGTTTGTCAGCATTCTTAAGATTGCGATAAAAATCTGTCATCAACACCCGTGTTGATTCATCTGGCACGCTCCAAAGACTTGCTACAATCGTTTTTGCACCCGCATAAAGAAAACCTCGGTTCAATCCTACAACATCATCACCATCCTTAACATCACCTAACCCGGTCTGACACGCTGATAACGTTACCATTTCAGCATTGAGATTTAAGTCATAGATTTCAGAAATAGTCAGGCTGCCATCATTGCTAGCATCTGCTGACAATAACATCCGTGAATTTATTGGTTCATCCGGGTTGAATTCACCATGGCTGGCTAAGTGAATATAACGAAACTGCCCACTGGATTTTTTAAACAATGTCTCTGATGCATTTTTTCTCAAGATTACCTTGGAATCAGACCAACTTTTCGAAATAGCTCTTGCCTCACTTTCTGCACCGGGCAAGTCCATACTCGGATTATCCAGGTCGGGATTACCCATGACGAGTAAATTGCTTGTTGGACTATTTTTCTTCTCAAGAAATTGTAAAATTGATGCAGATGGTAGTAAGCGTAATGAATACTTCTCAATCAAAAATCTATTATTACGCAAAGCATTAAATGGTAAGTAATGGAGTACGCCATGCGGAACAATAGTTAAATGCTTTTTATTTTCAATTTCTGAATAGAGTGGCGAGATCAGTCTTTGGTATAGAGACTCGGACCCGTTGACCCAGTTGTTACCCGGATAAGTATTGATCGCATTACGAAACTCTCTAACTGATTGTTTCAAATCTTTCCCAGATAAAGCAAACACCTTAATGCTTTCAGAAGTCACAACAAAAGCAAACACATCTCCATTACCTTCGTAAAAGTATTCTAGCAACGCCTCGTCATATTTTAATTTTGATTGTATTTGCTTGGCTGAAAGCGTTGAAACCGATACTAATGACGCCAGCTCAGGATTCACCTTCTCTATTGCATTGCGTGTTCCCTGAATTGACCGCGTTGAAGCACCTTTATCACTATTGGCTGCTGACAGGCTTAACCTTTCTAATTCATCAAGCTCCTCAAGTAGTTCTTGCGCACGAGCCGGTTGAGTATTTGATTTAAAATCTTTTCGATACGCAAGCATATCCACTAATGCCCGAGCCTTGCCACGTTCAGCATATTCCAATGCCTGGGCCGGACGACCAGCATCTGCCAACGTTTTAACCATAATGCTGTATACAGCCTGCTTATTACCAGCAAACCCAATCTTGAAGCGTTCCAGGGTAATCGACGACCGCTGTGATTCAATAACCTCAATCGCTTGCTTAAAATAATTTATTGCAGAACTCGTATCACCTTCTATTAAGGCAATTCGCCCACGGTCATATAATACCAAGTAATACATTTCACCAAAACCTGACAACCGCGGTTCGGCTAATGCTTCATCATAGCCCTTCTTCGCATTAACCAAATCACCGGTTTCTAATTGAGAGCGATACAACATGAACTTAGGTTCGAATTGCTGGATATATTGTAATTGGTGAAGGCTCAATGTCCCGAAATATAATGGAATCATGATGTAGTTAGCCGGGTTAACATAATTAACCACTGTCAGGGTATCAAACAAGACTCCCCCAAGACCCAATTCGGAGTCCTCTGACATCGCTTTGAGTGCACGATCATAATTTTGCTGAGCGAAATATATTCTCGCAACAGCGGCTCGACGCTTTAAATCATATGCGCGCGTAGAAAGGCCACCTGTATTAATCGCGGCAAGACGCTGTGCAAATTTATTCGCAATCTTATGTTCACCTTTCGCTACGTACGCTAGGGCTATTTGACCTATCGGTGCAATTGCGCTGGCCTTTGTTATAGCCTTTTTCATTTCAATGTCTTGACCCAAAGTAATCAAGCTACTTAGTGCTTTTATTCCTGCCCCCTGTTCTTCTTCATTTTTGGATTGAAAAATATTGTTCTCGGTAAGTGCTATGGCAATGTTGGCGTGCTTAATGACATCATCATATTGCCCAAGTGCCAAATAAGCTTCAGAAAGCATACTTTCAAGTATAAATTTTGAGTGTGGTTTGTTATAAAAAAGACGACTGAAGTTCAACCCAGCTGCATATTCAAACTCCATATAGCCGCCATCCGCCGCAACCCGACTAGATAATGACTCATGGCAACTAAAAAAGTTTTTAAATTCTCGAAGTTTAACTAGGCTTTCGCAAACTCGCAGGTGGTCCTGTATAGATAGTTGATCTAAGCCACCTGATGTTTCTGAAATACCTGCGATCTCTTTATGCTCGCCTTGCATTGCCTTTTTAGTCACAGTGGTTGTGCAACCCGAAACTACAAATAGCAATAAGAAGACAGGTGTTATAATTAGTATATGTCTCATGATGTCTCTCACAATTTTGACACCAATCACATTCCTAGTTCAGGTATCTATCAAAAATAAAGCAAAAATAAAGGCTAGCCTTTGCCTAACTAAAATTAGTTAGAGTATGGAATAAACAAAAGAAAATGCAAATATGTAATCTCTTTATTCATAATTGCTCCAGGCCTATTGCCCGATCCGCAAATTACTGGTGCCAACATACTCTTAATTCGACCCTCTAATATCAAGCAGATATTAGGTCATCACCAACTAATGTCAGTCCTTTGCTTTCTACTTTCCTTCCATACTCCAGCAATATTGAATGTATATTTCAGATAGATATTATTCTTTTAGTTCATATGGCCGTTTCTTTGTTTACATTTATTCTGTTATAATAGCCGTACAACGACACACTTCAGTCTGTGTCTCACTTCGCGGACTCCCTACGGTAAGCCTCGAATATTATTGAAATTGTTCCCTCCTGGACTGTCTCACGCACAAAGCTTGGGCAGGCGGTAACCCAAACCCTCTAAGGGCAAACACAAGATGTCATTTGAAAAACTCGGTCTAACAGCCGAATTACTTCGTGCTGTATCCGATAAAGGTTACAGCAAACCCACACCTATTCAGCAACAAGCCATACCTCTTATTTTAGAAGGTCGCGACCTTATGGGCGGCGCACAAACGGGTACTGGTAAAACGGCTGGCTTCACTTTACCTTTATTACAACGACTCGCTGAAAAGTCACACACAGGAAAAGGACGCCGCCCTGTGCGCGCTTTAATTCTCACCCCTACTCGCGAACTTGCCGCGCAAGTGCACGAAAGTGTTCAAACCTATGGGCGTCATCTGCATTTAAAATCTGCAGTCATATTTGGTGGTGTCAGCATTAACCCGCAAAAACAAAAACTCATCAAAGGCGTCGACATCGTTGTCGCCACACCGGGGCGTTTGCTTGACCATGTTGGTCAACGATCAATTGACCTTTCAAAGGTAGAAATTTTAGTGCTTGATGAAGCTGATCGTATGCTAGACATGGGTTTTGTACATGACATACGCAAAGTACTTAAGCTTGTGCCTCAAAAGAAACAAACTTTATTATTCTCGGCAACCTTCTCTAGTGATATTAAACAACTTGCTAATGGATTGATGAATGACCCTGCATTAATTGAGGTCGCTCGCCAAAACGCAGCCACTGATACTGTTACTCAAGTTGTTCATCCTGTTGATAAAGCACGTAAACGTGAACTACTTTCTGCGTTAATTGGTGGTAACGAGTGGCAGCAAGTGTTGGTTTTCACTCGCACTAAACATGGCGCCAACCGGCTTGCAGAGCAGCTAGATAAAGACGGCATTACTGCTGCCGCTATTCACGGTAACAAAAGCCAAGGTGCGCGCACTCGCGCTCTAGCTGACTTTAAGTCTGGCAAGGTTCGAGTTCTGGTTGCTACCGATATTGCTGCTCGAGGACTTGATATTGATCAGTTACCTCACGTTGTAAACTTTGAACTACCTAATGTGGCTGAAGACTATGTGCATCGTATTGGACGCACAGGACGTGCGGGTAATGAAGGCGAAGCCATGTCACTCGTTTGCGTTGATGAGCTAAAGTTATTGAAAGACATCGAGCGTCTCATTAAGAAAGACATTCCAAGTGTTACGTTCGAAGGTTATGAACCTGATCCATCAATAAAGCCAGAACCTATTCAAAATGGCCGAGGAAATCAACGCCGTGGAGCTAAACGCCCTTCAGGAAAAGGACGTTCTGCATCGGGTCGAAACAGTAATCGTTCAAATCCTAAAGGACATCGTAACAGCCAAAAGCGCACTGGAAATGCTAATGGCAATCGCTCACAGGCTTCACGGTAAATAAAATAAAGGGCAAGAGGTGATCCTCTTGCCCTTTATTACCCCAATCTTTTTAATGGGTCTTGCCGATAATACTGCTTCAACTGATCATGGATGGCTGGGTAGTGTTGCTGAATAAGTTCAGGACGCTCAAAAAAAACTTCGCTTAGAACAGCAAAAAATTCTGCTGGTGAACTTGCCCCATAACAATCAATGTCGCTGCTTTTTCCGTGGCTGCATCGTTCCTGAAATTTCTCAAATCCACTGCTAAAAGCTTCAACCCATGCATTTGAATGCATATCAGCATGTATCGCCGGAAAACCGTTTGCTACCCCATTCACCATATCTAATTTATGTGCGAATTCATGGATGACTAGGTTGGACCCATCAATAATACCTGCGCGTTCAGTCTCATCCCACGCTAATATCACAGGGCCACGTAGCCATGACTCGCCTGCTAAATTATTTTTTTCATAGTGCGTTACGCCATACTCATCAACCACTTTACGCTCAGGCGAAAAACCAGCGGGATAGATAATAATTGATGTCCATCCATCATAGGCATCCAAGTTCAGATTTAGTATGGGCAAACATGCTTGTAAGGAAATAATTAGTACCATCGGCAGTGTTACATGCAAATCGTGAGCACCGCTAAATGATTTACGTTCTATAAATAAAATAGATAGTTCTTTTAACTTCTGCTTTTCGTCTTTGTTCAACCCCGCTAACAAAGGTAATGACAAAAAAGCAGCTTCCCATTGTGAAGTTGTGATTGTAGAACGATTAATAATACGTCGATCTAACCAATTTCTAAGTAACGTAAACAAAACTATAATTTTATTTTAGCTTAGAAGCCCATATTGCCAAACGGTGTTTCATCGATTTTTGCGAAACTTGATCTTCTGGCATTGGTGTAATGACTTTATCATGGCAAAGTAAACGATAGATATATTCTATCTTTTCGCTTGCAGAGTCTGTTGCTTCAAATTTAACAACTCCTCGAGCCTCGCCATACTTAACGCCTTCCGCAATAGCTTTCTTTACCATTTCTGCTTCGTTTTTGAGTTTTTTCATCGTGACTCCTTTTATCGCTAGCCGAAACTCATTAAAAAGGCTGGGCACATCAATGCTAAAACTATTTCTATCGCACTGCCCTGTTTTTATACCAGTCTAGCCACCTTAATCTACGTTAGATTCTATCACCACGCTACTAATATGTTCAGCTTTCATTCATGCGCCAATAGATACTCTACATTCAAGGCTCAGGCAATACCTGAGCAACTTATGACGAATGAGGTGAACCATGAACATACAAAAAGTTTTTACCATCGCGACATTAACCGCTGGTTTAACCATAACTGGTATTACAGCGGTTCAGGCTGACCATCGAGACCAGCGCTATGCAAAGCAACATCAAACTCATCATGAAAAACAAAATAGTAAACGTTTTAAATCTAACCGTACCAGGTTGAATGATGATAACCGTTCTCGCCAACAGCGTAATGACCGAAATATAAGGCATTCTCATACAGATCAACGACATGATTCGCAAAGGAATCATTACCGCGATGAATCAAGTCATGATTCTAGAAGAAATCATCATCGTAAAGATTCACACCATTACTCGAGAAAAAAGCATCGCCGTAAGCATTTAGCATTAGAACATCGCTATATGCATAAACGTGGTATCCCACACTACGACAACCTAGGTAAGGCGCATTCTCGCAAAGGATGGCATAAGCAACACAAACGTTGGCGTTATGCTCAATACAAACGTAAACAGAATCAACATCATCGGTATCATTAACGCCCACGCCAACATCGTTGTTCATTTCTAGATATCGTTTGGCATTAAAATGACAAGGCCAGAACTCAGTTCTGGCCTTTTTTCACCCCCTCATACAAATATTCATCGCATACTTCAGCCCGGCCGTATTCACATTGTCATGTATAGAGGCTGATTCACCGCATATTCCACGTCCTGACCATAGAAAAATAGTTTAATAATGCTAGTATCACTACATAGGCTATTAATTAATACTAAAAATAGGACGTTTTATAACAATGCCTTCTTCGACACCCGATGCCTCTTTTAAACATGATCAAAAACTGTCATTTATTTATGTATTACTCAGCATTGTTGTTTTAAGTTTTTATGGCACTCGTGTATGCCCGTTCATTGATACTCTTCCCGCTGTCACGATTATTGAGGTGTTTTTTGGTGCATTTGCTGCAGGTCTAATTATTAAGGCATTTATTGAACCTCACTTTGTTAACAATGCGCCAGCTGTAAAACGCCCTGTTCGCCAACTTTTCCTTGATATGGCTCTTTATCTTATTGCTGGCTCAGTTATTACATGGGTTGATGTGAGCATCTTTGATTTCCCTGTCGAGTCTGGATTCAAAGTTATTATTGGCTGTTTAACCTTTGGTGTTTTTGCTTCTTTAGATAATGCGTTACTACGCGAACGTGAAAATTTACTTCACACCAATTTGTATCAATACGATGGAAAAGTTTCTCCTATTACAAAACGAATTTTTATTGCATTTACCGTAGTCGTTGGTTTAACCGGAACAGTACTAGCCCTTGTTGTACTAAAAGACGTTAATTATATTATTGAAAACGTATTAAATAGTAATCATGACACCATTAAACGTGCTGTATTCATCGATATACTTTTTGTTATTGGCATTGTGCTTCTATTATCTTTTCGTCTTATGACTTCTTATAGCAAAAATATTGATATTTTATTTTCAATGCAAATCAAAGTGCTCGATAAAGTCAGAACAGGTGAGCTCAACACACGAGTGCCAATCGCAACAAGGGATGAATTTAGCTTAATTGCTGATAAAACCAATACCATGATTCAGAGTTTGAGCCAGGCGCGCGAAGAAGAAAAGCAGCTTGTCGATATGACGCTCGCCATTTCTTCAGAAATACACTTAAAACCATTACTTTTTAAAATAATTGATACAACAAAAATATTTCTTAATGCCGATCGCTGTACTTTGTTTTTGCATGATAAGTCGACTAACGAGCTGTGGTCTATGGTTGCTCAAGGTATGGATTCGACAGAAATACGCATACCTGACACGTATGGTATTGCAGGTCATGTTTTTCATCATGGTGGAACTCTTAATATCACGGATGCTTACAATGATAAACGCTTTAATCAAGATGTAGATAAAGACTCAGGCTATACCACTCAAACAATTCTTTGTATGCCGGTTATAGACAAAGAAGGTAATTGTATCGGTGTCATACAGGCTCTTAATAAAGTTGGCGGTGTGTTTAATTCAGATGATGAAGAACGTCTAAAAACTTTTTCAGCACAGGCAGCAATTGCTTTAGTCAATGCGCAACTATTCCAGGATGTTAATAATATGCGCATATATAATGAAAATGTATTAAAAAGCCTAAGCAACGGCGTTATTACTCTTGATGAACATGCAGTGATTGCCAAAGCTAATCAGGCAGCACTAGCCACTTTCAACTTGTCTTCTGACATTATTGGTATGCCTGCTGACAAAATTTTCACAGGCAATAACGAATGGATTTTAGACAATATCGTTAAAGTTCATGCTCAAGGTGATGACATTACATCTATAGATGCCGATTACACATTACCTGATGAATCTATCGCTTCGATAAATCTTAATTCAGTGCCACTTTGTGATCTTAATGATAATAATATTGGTTCTATGTTGATTATTGATGATATCTCTAATGAAAAACGTGTACGTAATACCATGTCACGTTACTTTACAGAGGAAGTTGCTGAACAATTATTGGTGGATGGTGCGAGTGCGCTAGGGGGTACTTCACAAGAAGTTTCTGTCTTGTTTTCAGATATACGTGGCTTTACCTCATTGTCTGAGTCGATTGGTCCTCGCGAAACTGTATCAATGTTAAACGACTATTTCTCCGTTATGGTCGATGAAATAACCCTCCAGCATGGCATCCTCGATAAATTTATTGGTGACGCCATGATGGCTATTTTTGGAGCGCCATTTAGCAGTGAAAACGATGCTGATAACTCTGTTAAATCTGCTATTTCTATGATGACTAAACTGTCAGATTTCAATACTCAGCGTGCCAACCAGGGCCATGCGGCCATAGACATTGGTATTGGCATCAGTAGTGGTGAGGTTATCTTAGGAAATATTGGTTCTGACAAGCGTATGGATTACACCGTGATTGGTGATACCGTTAACCTCGCATCACGACTCGAAGGTACAAATAAACATTATGGTACTCGCGTCTTAATCAGTGAGACTACCAAGCAGTTATTGAAGGGAAGTTATACTTTACGTGAAATAGACCGCTTGCGAGTAAAAGGGAAAAATGAGCCTGCTATTATTTTTGAAATACTTGATCACTATAATGATACTACGTTTCCAAACCGGGATGAGACTTTGACGCATTTCTTTACTGGCACCAAAGCCTATCAAGAACAAGACTGGTTTGCTGCTTTAAATGCATTCAACCTAGCCAAACAGTGCAATAACAATGATGGGCCGACTGCGATGTATATTAAACGTTGCCAGCATTTTCTAAGTTTTCCGCCAACTGAAGATTGGGATGGCGTGTGGACCATGACGGAAAAATAATTTCGCTTTCTAGGTTTTAAAATAATTCTGTCTGTAAATGCTTTATTAATAAGTTTACTTTAGCTGTCATAAAACGTCTTTCCGGATAAATTGCATTTAGATCTAATGAGATTGGTTTATATTTATCTAAAATAACCTGCAAACGGCCTTGTGCAATATCATCCTCTACAAGCCAACCAAGTATTACTGCGACACCCTGCCCTCTTAGTGCTGCCTGACAAATTGCATCAGGGCTATTGGAAGAAAATCGACCATTTACAGTAACTTTTTCTTTGATATTATTTCTCTTGAAATGCCATTCGTTACGTGTAGATAACAAACTATAAACGATACAATTATGATGCTGTAATTCTTTAATACTTTCTGGCTCACCAAATTTTTGAAGATACTCAGAACTAGCCACCGTGTATCGTGGGATGTTACCAATTTTTTTAGCTATCAATGATGAATCAGATAGTTCACCAATTCTAAATGCAACATCGATCCCTTCTTTTACAATATCCACATAATGGTCATCAAATTGTATATCTAATTTTAACGCTGGATATCTTTCAAGAAAGGTCCATAAACAAGGAAGGATTTTAATTCGTCCTGCCGCAATAGGTACGCTTACACGCAATGTGCCAGTAGCCACGTTCTGTTGTTGCTGCAGCTCTGCCTCGGTGTCAGATACTTCATCCAGGATCTGGCAACAGCGCTGGTAATAACGAAGACCAGCTTCGGTAAGTTTTAATTGCCGAGTACTTCTAATTAACAGCTTTGTTGCTAAATATTCTTCTAATGCAGCTATTTTTTTACTTACCGTTGATTGGGACAAGTTCACTTCACGCGAAACAGCTGAGAAACTTTTTGTCTCCACAACGCGGCGGAATAACTGCATGGCACCAATTTTATCCATTTTTGAGCTCTATTTATTCTTTTATGGAATATATAATATAGATAAATACCCTATTATCAAGAAAATAAGAATAATTTAGTCTTACCTCACTGTTAATAACGCAGCTGAGGAAAGTACTGTGAAAAAATCCCAACGAGCTTCCATTGACCCATACGGGTTAGGTTTTTTGGTCATCATTATCGGCGCGCTTTTTGGAGGAATCCAACATAGTGGAGACGATAATAACCAAGCCGGCACCACCCATAATTCCCCATCAACTAAGCAAGTAGCAGACGGCGCAGTTAGTAATTGAAATTTATTGGCTGGCGTTGAATGCCTCGTTCTTGCTTATCAATTGCTGCCATAAACAAGAAGGAGCCGGAGGTAAACAGCATTACCTCCCAATACCTCTGGTTCCTTCACCTTAAATACTTCTTAAAAGGAAATATCAATGTCGTATTATTTAACTCGTACCATAAACAATTCATTTGATGTGATTTTATCAAGGCTAAAAGATGGCCTGCATGCTGAAGATTATCTCATTGCTACTGACATTGATGTTCAGTCTGCTTTGAAACAAAAGCTCAATGTAAACCTGCCGCAAATACGTATTATTGGAACCAACACACCTAAAGTTGGCTATGAACTATTCACCAGTGACCCTAAACTCGGCGTACTACTTCCTTTTAGCATCGTTCTTCATGAACAAAATGAAAGTAGTGTCGAGGTCACGATGGTTGATCCTATATGGTTATTTAGTTCCGTTGATAACGCCCGAATTAAAACACTAGCAGCAACGATACACGCAACCTTTAATAAGATTCTTGAAAATATATAGCCAGGTTTATGGTGATAGTTGACCTTTAATATCAGTAGGGCGTTATACCTTATTTCGTGCTAACGCCCTACTTAAAAAATCAGTCAACTTACTCTGCTTAACAACTTTGCTTAGTTGACGCGTCAGGTTCCTGTACGCCCAGCTGCAGTACGCGGTTAAACATTTCAAACATCATGTCATTACAAATGTCTGCGATTGGCTGGTTATAGCGATAGCCTTCATCACGAACAAAGGCATGTTGTGCATTAAACTCATGCCAAGTAAAATTAACATCTGCTTTTGTTAATTCATTATAAATAAGTTGTCGGCCTTGCGGTGGAATATGCGGGTCTTGTTTCCCCCATATCATTAACATTTCGCCATTTATCTCACTGAAACGTTCAATGGTGTTGTCCTTCATCCCTTTTGCTAGTGTTTGGCTATGAATATCTGTTGCGTAAAAACTCACACCGGCATGAATCTCAGGGTTCAATGCACAGCGAACACTTAAATGTCCGCCTAAACAAATGCCTACTGATCCCAAACGACCATTACAATCATCTCGTTCTAGCAAATGCTCAATACATGCGCGAGCGTCATCATCATAAGATGTTAAGGTTTTTTCTGTTTTATATTGATTGCCCTTTTCTGTGTCTTTTTGATTGTATTCAAACGGACTGCCTGGTTCTTCGAAATCATGATAAATTTCCGGGACTGCTACAACATAACCATGACAAGCCAACATACGCGCCGTCCGCGCGATTGGCCCTGTCATTTGATAAATTTCAGCAAATAAAACGATACCTGGAAACTTTCCTTCCGCGACAGGACGAAAAATAAACGTACGCATAACACCGACAGGCGTTTCTAGATCAACATGATCTTCTTCAATCAACATATGATTTCCCTAGTAGTAAAATCAGAACGTCTATTTAGACAAAATACCCAATACTTGACACCTCTTTATTAGCAAGGATAGTGTGTCGTTATTATCACTGAGATATTAACATCATGGCATTTATAAAATTTTTAGGTCTTTTATTATTCTATCTTATTGTTATTTTAAGCTTGGAAGCACTCACCTTGATGTTAACAACAGGTACCGTTATCAACACCATCTCTTTACCTATTTTTAATAATATCGATTTTTTGATGTTATTAATCAAAAACAATCTTACTAGTGGCCTGCGTGAATTCATAGCGCAACCTGTTTTAATTATTGGGGTTAGCGCTACTATGCCAGAGGAATATATCTCGGCCTTATACTACTATCCATTTAGTAGCCTACTGCATGTTTTGTTTTCAGCGTTTATTACATTCTACGCACTTAAAAACCCACAACAACTTCTTCAACCTTTATTTCTAGTTTCCAGTGTACTTTTTCTAGTTTCAATCAACTATGTTTGGCTAGCTGGTTGTTGTGGTGCGGTACCCGGTTGGACATTGGATACCATGCTACTAAGCTACGTATTTTCAACAAGTACAAGCTCAAGCGCACATATGAATTTATATGAAACGCTTTATGACTGGATGGCTGTTTTACAAATAATTATCTTATTTACAGCCGTGTTGCTACTAAGATGGTCTGTTTCTCGAAATCGATAACAACCGTCACTAATAAACTACGTGTTTTTTCCCATAAACTTTGTCGTAACGCTAATGCCCACAACCATTCCGATCACTGCGAGCAGAGATTCAACTGATAGCGTTGAGATACCGGTTAAACCTTGGCCAATATTACAGCCATAAGCCATGATACTGCCCACACCCATTAAGGCACCACCAAGCAGTGCCCATTTTGTCATGCCTTTCGCTGGCATCGTCAAGCTAAATCGACCTCGAATGATGGCGTATAAAAATGAAATGGCGGCTATCCCGATCACAAATGAAATTGCATAGGATAAGGCAGGAATACGCCCAGAAAGAATAATATAACCAAAGCGCGCCATCGGACCCGATACGGTTATTCCTGAAGGTTTAACAGGATCAAATTCATCTTGAGCTAATACCCCCGTGATATACCAACTCACAATAATCAAACTACCAACGATAACTCCCGCCGCAATCATTTTTATATCTAAGCTATTTTTCATGCTCTTTATAATAAACAGTAACAAGCCTGCAGCGACCACTGCCAATACAATCCAGGGGGATACAGACAACATTGAAGCAATACCTGCATCTGTCTGTAAACTTACCGATGTTGCAAGCGTTAAATCAACGCGCGGCGTTTCAAGAAGACCAAACTGTGCAGTCGAAGCAACCAAAGCAAAGGCGACTAACGCTATCAATGCATGAATACTGCCTTCCATTGTTCTTACTAAGGTGCGCACTGAGCAGCCACCCGCAACAGCAGCACCTATACCAAATATAAGTCCACCAACGACCGCACCAAACCAATCTAATGTACTATTACGATAGGATGATTCATCAACTGCAACAACTTCTAGCAGCTCCAATAATTGCGTACCCGTGATCCCCACTAATAATGTCACCGCAAAGGCTACCGCTTGACGACTGTCTTTAATTAACAATAGATTGCTGGTGCCTTCAACAAGGCAAAAACGAAGTTGTTGAATGACAATGGCAAAGATCGCACCAACTGCTAAACCCCCACCCACTAACCACATATTTAAGTCGTTCATAACTTTAACCTCATTATTATTTTCTTTTTTACATCATTCACTATATTGTGACATTTGACAATGCAAATGCTTATATTCTGCTTAATTTTCCTGCTAAATCGACACCAATAATCGCATTCAGTGCAATACGTAGATCAGGTTGTTTGCGCAAAAGTGGCTCCAAAATAGTAGTTGGCCACACCACATACTCTAGCTCAGTGCTTGCAACGACCTTAGCAGAGGTTGTGCTACCCGTTATATAACTCATCTCTCCTACAAAGTGTCCTTCATCTAATTTAGCTACTTCGTGATTATCGACTTGCACGCTCGCCATGCCTTTATTAATTAACATTAAGTTATCGAGGTGAACATCCTGCTGTACAAGCGTTTCACCCTCAGAAAGTTTTTTCCATTCTGCTAGCTTGAATAATTTAGCTACCTCTCGTCGTGTTAATCGGCGGAATACTTGGTCATATAATTTTTGTTCAACCCCTGAAAGCGTTACGGGACGGCGTTCTATTAATAAAATTGCAATTTGCACCAAGTTTATCCCAACAAAAACTAGGTTCCAGTAAACTGGTGCCATGAGTGGAACCGGTTGAAAATAATAAAAGGGAATAACAAAACAAATAGCTGTCACAATAAGTAATCGCAGCCACAAAATATCTCTGACTAAATAAGAAAAAATATATAGAACATTTGCTGTGTGAATTAAATAATCCATCTTGATTACCTGTATTAGTGCTAGTTATTGTTCAGCCGATAACAACCGTATATCACCATAATATGCAGTAACTTGTTCACCGGTATTATCTGTATCAGTCATGATCGCAATACCTGTGACCGCGAGTGGCTCTTCGCCAAACGCATTCACATAGTCTTCATACATGTTGCGCTGGTGGGTGACCCATTCTCCAGCACGTGCAGAACCACTATCTACCGCATACATTTTTACTCTATCTGAGTATGTATTCGATACTACTGTTCCAACAGGCAGTTTGTTTGCCCATAAATAATTAAGTGCGGCAAGCGGTGGGTATACGCCATGTATTGCTTTATATGTTTCATAAGATATTTTTTCAAAAAAAGATAACCTCGAAGAATCGTAATCAAAAATAATATACAAGCGGGTAGGATAATCATCTCCGTCTTTACGCAGTGCGTCACCTTTGCTTAAAACTTTCTCTATTTTCCAGCGCCATTGAACGATGGGCGTTTTTTTAAGGTCAATTTTTAAAGGGAAAAACATCGCTGATGCTGCATTGTTACTCTGTGCACGCACAACCAACACACCATCATCTTCAACTAAACTGTAATTCGTTTTGCGCTCAGCACCGCCTAAATTAAGCAGCTCCCATCCTTCGGGTAAAACAGCATTGCTAGGCGATTTTGAAAAATAACCCACTTCAACTACTTCTTCAGCCATTGCTAAATAAGGTAACCAAAAAATTATTGCTACTTGTGTCATTACTAACATTTTATAACGCATAGTTTAAAACCTTGTGTCCACCATGTATCATGTAAGTCTTAACTGTATTCATCACTGTTAGGTTTTTTTATTATGTTTGGCGCACTCAGCATATATCAATTATTAGCCATTGCCATCTTGCCTACTTTGTTCGCCATCGTGGTACATGAGGTCGCCCATGGCTGGATCGCATACAAACTGGGTGACAGCACCGCCTACATGATGGGACGCTTAACCCTAAACCCTATTAAACACATCGATCCTGTTGGCACTATTCTTGTTCCAGCTATCCTTATTTTTACCTTAGGATTTGCCTTTGGCTGGGCCAAACCCGTGCCGATTAATTGGTATCACTTTAAACGCCCCAAACGTGATATCGCGTTGGTTGCAATCGCTGGGCCTGCTTCCAATTTTTTCATGGCTGTTGCGTGGGGGCTAGTCGCAAAATTGTCTACTCTTATGCCTGAAAGTCTTGACGTTATTGCAACACCGCTTCGCTATATGGGCTTATTCGGGATCCTGATTAACGTTGTGCTGATGGTATTTAATTTAATACCCATCCCTCCAACAGACGGTGGGCGTGTGTTAACCAGCTTACTCCCAAACCGTTATAGCAATATTGTCGACCGTATCGAACCCTATGGCATGTTTATTCTTATAGGCTTAATACTTGCCGGTCTGCTTTGGCCGTTAATAGGGCCCATCGTCAACACCATTATGATTTTAATCCAAAGCCTCACAGGCTTAAGCTAATCAATTATTCGCCGCTGTGTGCATTCAACATGGTAAATAATGATTGCGCCTGTTCTGCTGCTTCGGTTCCCAGTGTCGTTAAATAACCACCATCAGATTGAGAGATAAACCCTTTGTTAAACAACCGCTGAGCGGCTGCAATTTTAGCTGCTTCAGCTGTTTTATGAATTTTTATCCCTTTTTGCGTGTTTGTCAGATCGTAAAGCAACAACAAATCTAACTCTGAAAGGTTTTCTTGGGTATATGCCATCTCGCCGCCTTAATTTTTCGTTATTGATTTGATAGATTGATATTTGCACATTTTGGCTGGTATAAGTAGTCATATGATTTATTCAATTGCCGCGGATTTATTACTTGTTGTACACCTGTTATTTATCATCTTTGTCGTCATGGGTGGATTGCTCGTTATCAAATGGTTTGGGGTTATTTATATCCATCTTCCTGCGGTTATCTGGGGGGTATTGGTCGAATTTAACCACTGGGTCTGTCCATTAACGCCTTGGGAAAATACGCTACGTGAAGCCGCAGGAGCGGCCCGTTATGAATCCAGCTTTATCGAACACTATCTTCTCCCGCTTATTTACCCCGCCAAGCTGAGCAATGATGTTCAACTTCTTCTGGGCAGCCTCGTAATTCTTATCAATCTGGCTGTTTACGGGTGGATATTCGCAAAAATCAAACAACGCTAACGAATTTCAACGCAAAAATGCGCTATAATCCCGCAGCAATCTACTAGGGTAATACCCTGTCATTTATAGCGTTTCTATTATGCATACAGCCACTAATCTATTTTCACACCGCCAATACTGGGCAAAACGCTTTGGTATCGCACCCGTATTGCCCATGTCACGTGCCGAAATGGACGAGCTGGGGTGGGATAGTTGTGACATCATTTTAGTTACGGGTGATGCCTACGTTGATCACCCAAGCTTTGGCATGGCGATGATTGGCCGATTATTAGAATCGCAAGGCTTTCGTGTTGGCATTCTTTCTCAACCCAATTGGCAAGATAAAAATGCCTTTATGGAATTAGGTCAACCCAATCTATTTTTTGGGATCACTGCTGGTAACATGGACTCAATGGTCAACCGTTATACGGCTGATCGCAGGCTACGAAATAACGATGCCTACACACCTAATGGCGAAGCCGGCAAACGCCCAGATCGTTCGGTGATGGTTTATAGCCAACGTGTTCGCGAAGCGTATAAAGGGGTGCCGGTCATCATTGGTGGCATTGAAGCCAGCTTGCGCCGTATTGCTCATTATGATCATTGGTCTGGCAAAGTTCGAAAATCTATTCTCCCAGATTCAAAAGCCGATTTACTTATTTATGGTAATGCCGAACGTGCTATTACTGAAATCGCTCACCGACTTGCCGATGGTGAAGACATTAAAGACATTCAAGATGTACGCGGTACTGCGTACATGCGCAAAGAACTACCCAGCAGTTGGTCCATTATCAATTCAACTGATGTTGATAAACCTGGCGTTATCGAACAACACCCCGATCCGTATGCCGCTGAACCAAATTGCGAACAAGCGGCTCCGCCTGAGCCGGACGAAAAGATCGTAGTACAATTAGACACGCGTCGCGTCAAACTCAATCGTGACAAAACCGTTTTACGTTTACCTTCTTTTGAACAAGTGGCGTGCGATAAAGTATTGTACGCACATGCCTCACGAGTTTTCCATATGGAAACAAACCCTGGCAATGCACGCGCGCTGGTACAAGAACACGGTCAACGTTCTGTCTGGTTAAATCCGCCACCTATTCCACTTAGCACTGAAGAGATGGATCGACTGTTTGAATTTCCTTATACGCGCATGCCTCATCCTTCTTATGGTAAGGCGAAATTACCCGCGTGGGAGATGATCCGATTCTCAATTAATATTATGCGCGGCTGTTTTGGTGGCTGTACCTTCTGTTCTATCACCGAGCATGAAGGGCGTATTATTCAAAGCCGTTCGGAAGATTCCATTATTAATGAAATAGAAACTATTCGTGACACCACCCCGGGTTTTACTGGCAACATATCCGACTTGGGCGGTCCAACCGCGAATATGTATCGACTTGCCTGTAAAAGTGAGAAAATCGAATCGGCCTGTCGACGTTTATCTTGTGTGTATCCAGGGATTTGTAAGAACCTCGATACTAACCATAAACCGTTGATCAAACTTTATCGGCGTGCACGTAAGCTTAAAGGCATTAAGAAAATCTTTATTGCCTCTGGTCTACGTTACGATCTTGCCGTCAAAGATCCGGAATATGTTAAAGAACTTGTCCAGCACCACGTTGGTGGTTATTTAAAAATAGCCCCCGAACACACAGAAGATGGCCCACTCACCAAAATGATGAAACCGGGCATCGGCAGCTATGACAAATTCAAAGAAATGTTCGAGAAATATTCCAAACAGGCAGGGAAAGAACAATATTTGATTCCTTACTTCATCTCTGCCCACCCCGGCACTACAGATGAAGATATGCTGAACTTAGCCCTGTGGTTAAAAGAAAATAATTTCCGTCCTGATCAAGTACAAGCTTTCTTACCAACACCGCTTGCTATCGCCTCAGCGATGTATCACACAGCAAAAAATCCTCTAAAGAAAGTGGATAGAACCTCTGAACGCGTCAGTGTTGTGCGTGGTGATAAACGTCGGCGTTTACACAAAGCATTCTTGCGTTATCACGATGCGGAAAACTGGCCAACGCTACGTGCTGCTTTAAAACGCATGGGGCGCACAGATCTAATTGGCAACGGTAAACAACACCTTGTGCCAAGTTGGCAACCTGCAGGGACGGGCGGGAAACCCGAGGGGGCACGTGGTTTTGCTGCGGCAAAAAAACAAGCGGCGCAAGACAAACGTAGTAGTAAGAAAAAGGTAAGTAAGAAAAAGAAAACAATTAAAAAATCAGCGTCTAAGGGTCGAAGTAGACCTTCAGCAGAATCTCGCACCACGGCACGTCGGAAACCAACGCGTCGAAAAAAACCAAGATAATAATATTCGTTTATTGATTCTTAAATTTTAATAAACGCGTAACCTGTATATCAGATATAAAAACAATACCCGTGTGTTTATCATAGAACGGTGCCAAGCCTTCAATGATTGGGTTAACGAGTTCTTCCGGAACCGCAACAATAATCATTACTAACACATCATCTTCATTAAACATCAGATGGCCTTCATGAAAACCATGACGCCCTTTCCCTGATAGATTGTTGACAATGGTGTAACCCGTCACACCCGCATGATCGAGTATATCGGTTGCTAGTCCTTGATGTTCACCTTCAAGAATGATTTCAAGTTTTTTAAGTGGACTGAAGTTGAGATGTTTCATTATGCTGTGGACTCCTCAGACGATACAGACTTTTGTATAGATGACAACGGACGTTTTATCCATTCGCCATTTTCATAGTTGCAGACGACTTGTTCTTCCGGGTCAATGACCAGCAGTCGCACCCAACTGTTATACACCAAATATTTTACGGTAACGACATCTTCAATAGCTTGTTGTGCGTGTTTAAGCGGCGCTTCGATAACGGTAATCAATCGTAGCGGCTCGTGATAAGGCTGACCTTTCTCAAGCACCGTTTGTGAAGGCAAGCCTGTGCGTAAATCGCTCAAGTTACCTGTCATCACGCCAAACCGATCTGCAACGTTGTGGTATACCTTACTGCCGCTACCAAACCGCTCGTTATCAACGGTTGAAAAATAATGCTCCATATTAATCCACTGTCCAACGACTAGTGGGCCGGTCAGTATATTTTCCAACAGACGACGCTTAGAATCGACTCGATAATCGTATGAATGTAAGAACGCACGTCCTTCTAGACTTAACTCACTTGTTAGTGAGCGACGACCAATAATGAAATAGGCATTTCTTGACAAACCCCATTCTGGTCGAACTTGCGACCAATCCATCGCATTCCGTTCTATCTCACGATAGGCGGCCGCCGGCTCACGTTCACGTTGTTGAATCTGCAAACTTGGCAAACGTTCTTGAGCACACAACCGTGAAGCAGCTAGCAGACCATTACGCAGTCTATCGATATAAACAATGTGCGATGAAGGTATGCGATCAAGATCAAATAATTGTAATTCATCGGTGGTCGTATTGTGCAAGGCTGGAATAAACCAAGCATCATCCGCAATATCGATGCCTTGCTTACTTAAGCGATAGCGCACGTCAGCTTTGTTAGCCATTTGTGCCAACGCACGGGCATTCACCAAACCGTGGTTACCCCCACACGCACCACAATCAAGTGCGGATTCGTAAGGATTGTTATCTGAAGTACTGCCGTGACCAAACAGCAAAATAAATCGCGAGAATTCTTCTGTCATGCCAATGGAACGTAATGCCTGGCTTACAAAATTCACCTGTTCATCAAGACTGAAACCAATCCGCGCTAGTTGTTCTAATTGCAAGCGGGCAAAAGCAGGATCAATACGGTAAGCACTGCGCAACCGTCCTATAAAGCTACGTGATTCCGCTTCATCTAGCCCCACCGTCTGTTTAAATTCGGGCACGTCACGTTGTTTACCCAGCGCTGCTTCACGTAATTCTCTGACCATTGTGTCGCTAATTTGCTCAGCTTCAATGCTGAATTCCTGATGTACAGCCTGCATAATCATGGCACGTTGTACGGCACGGACAATGGAATCAGCTTGTTCACGATCAAGCTTGTCGAGTAATAAATGCGTTGGCGGTTTTTCCTTGCGAAGCTGCTTGCTCCACTGATGATAGGTTTGTGGCATTAATGTTTTGCCAAGCATATCAAACCCAAACAACAGCCCGATGGCTTCTACCGTCACAAACGGACCAAAGATAGATTCTTTCAGATCATGAACGGCTTTCTTAATCGCCGTCGCGACATTAATATCTTCTTGCTCAGTCACCGTCATTTCAAGCACGAGATTCTTCGGCGTCAGTAACACCGGACAAAGATGCGTCTGACTGCCTTTACCCAACTCCATAAAGCTGACCGGCACACCAAAAAAACCAGCGATGCCAAAGGTTTGATAATCTCCCACACTTTCGAGGTGTCGACGTATCCGCTCCGAGCGTGTATCAATACAAAACATCGCCTGAACAAAAGGCCGTTTTTCACGACGTGGTTCTGGGCTTAAGTTGATACCTGTTAACAACTCTGACATGGCATGCGCTTCCATAGCACGTAGCCAAGTGTGGCCTTCTTGTTTTTCAAAATCACCAAAGATTGCAAGTAGGCGAGATAATTCTGGCTCTGATAGTTGTTTTAAGTTTTCAACATTACAGTCAGCCTCAATGGCTAGCTGGCGTAAGCGCGTTGCCTGCTGGTTTGCTTCAACATTACGTTTATAGCTAACATATTCTTGGAATAATTTATTAGTCCGTTTGTCATTCCCTATTGCGAGCGCTTGTTCAACACGCTCTGCAAACGCTGGTAAAATATTGCCGCTATTTAGCTCATAGCGGAGGAACGTTTCCATTGTGCGATTTTCGATAAGATGATTAATTGCTTTGGCTGTTGTCGCTATGCCTTTACGTGCACGCTCATTTAGCAACGCCAGTGCAAAGGTTAGTCGCACTGCAATTAAGTCGACTAGATCCGCTGGATACTTCTCACTCCAATAATAATGTCGCGCCGTGGCTCGCCAACGGATAAAACCTGCCCAGCCATGCAAATGCGTCAACTCACGGGTAAAGTAATCTTGCCAATGTTCTTCTGGTATCTGTAATGTTTCCATTACGCGCGTAATAATACTCTCCGGCGTATCATTAACTTCAAGAATCCGCTCAATATCAAGGCCACGTAAATAAAGTTTTGCATTACGCCGCGCGACTGCACGCCACGCACGGAAGAAGCCACGTTTACGTTCCGGCATTCCCCATACCGACTGACCTTCATCAAAGAAATCCAGACAGCTTTTAATCACCAATTCATCCAGCTCATTTCCGATATCGGTCCCATAGAGTTCATCAACTGACTCATAAATAGGCCGATCACCTTGCAGTGCTTCACGCAAATGCGATACCAATGCTTCCATATTAACTGCAGAATCAGCTTTTAACGTATTCCCATTTAACACCGCGCTGATATCAGACACATCAGCAAGCTGGTAATCCTGGACAACTGTTTGGCTGGTTTTGGTCAACAAGTTCATCAAGCAACGTTCAGCATCAATATCAGTGACTTGTTCACGAGTAGATAAAAATGCTTTAACTTCTGCGCGCAACTGCGATTGATCAACTTTGCCTTGCGCAAGATAACCTTGATAAGTCTTGCGGGGTAAATAACCACGACCATGAAATAGCCGCTCGCCTTCTTTTACTGCCGCATCAAAAGGTAAATGCTCGAGGGCATGCAAAGGGTTGTGATGAATAAACGACCGCATTGGCCAAAAGAAAGGAATTGGCGCACCCGCTATATAAATCATTGAGCGGATTTTTAACTTTCTACCAAGCTCAAGACTCATGACATACTCCCAATAACAAACATGCTACTGAGTATTAGTGCGATTAGAATAATGGCGTATGCCCATGCTGCTAAAAGACTTAGATCGGCAATGTCCTCTTCACTTTTATTGCCCACGATAAGGCCTTGCAATAAACGCACCCCAGCCCAACTCCATAACAACCATGTGATTAATAACGAAACCGCTGCAAACGGCATGAGGCCACCCGTTGCTAAAATTAAGCTCAACATAATAAAGAAGGCGGGGAAAATAGGCGTTGCAATCGCCGCCAATACCACCACGACCAATACCCCGGAAAAACGTGGTATCGACAAGGCAAGCCCCTCATATAAACCGGTGTAAGCCGCACCAAATCTTTTCTCAAGCCCAGCACTTAAAGAGACTAATAAGACTAACGGTATAGATAACCCAAGCGCATACAGATGATGCATTGATTGGCTCACGTCACTTGCAGCCAGCCATAACACCGCCCACATTGAGGTGGCTAGAAAACCAGTCCATTGGCCAACTCCGCGTAGTGCGAGCATTCTCAATGCATATAACAACGCGGTGACTAATGCCAAGGTCGTCATCCATTCGGGTACGGTTGACGCTGATGCGTGAATAATAGCTAAACCAATATGTGGCCAGACGATCAATATTGCGCCGCGCAGTACTGCATGTTGTACGCGGTTGAAAAACGCATTAAACAACATGCTCAGTGGAAACAAAGGTAGAAACAACGCCGCGGCGAGAAGGTGTAAATCTGTCATGTTAATTCCACCTCAACCAAACGTTCAGTTTTGAGGCAACAGACAAGATAGTGCGCGTAAGACGGGTGTACAGATCAGTCATGTAAAATTCGCGAGAAATTAATGCGTAGAACATTAGCCATACGCGCCCTGCATACCGCGTGCGTTTTCCATTTCGTTCTGAATAATAAGTCAGTAGCCAACCAGACACGATGATCAAGGTGACAATGGCAACGATAATATCAAAACGAATTTTGCCAATACTAGCAGCTGCATACATTTGTTCACGGAAAGCTGCATCAGGATAGAGATACACATCAAACGCATGACTTACAAAAATGTAGCCGATAATCACCACCGCAAAAGACAAAATACTTATCGCGACCAAACGCCATAGATTTTGTGTTTGCATCCGGTAAGTTGAGAAAATTAATTGCGCGCCAGTGACCCAACCAAAAAATAATAAAATAATCGCACCTTGTTTTTGGAAGTAATCTTCAGAAACAAACCAATGCGAAGGAATTAAGATTGCCAGCGGTATCAGTAGCGTGATGGCTGCCATCAAGAACCAAGGTTTACGCGTTCTTGCCGGTTGGCGCTCAACGACAAAGGTATACAAAGCATCTTTCGGTACACCATCATCTTTGCGCGATTTATTAATTACACTACCCGCGCTAAGGAACAACGTACCTTTGAAAACACCGTGCGCAATCAAATGGTAAATGGCCAACGAGAAAGCGCCAATGCCACATTCCATTACCATGAAGCCCATTTGGCCCATGGTGGAATAACCCAATGATTTTTTAATATCGTTTTGGGTCAGCATTAAAATTGAACCCACGACAGCCGAGATAAGCCCAACAATAAAGACCCACTGCAATACATCGCTGGTGTTAACAAACACCGGCGCGAAACGATTTATTAAAAAGCCCCCGGCATTCACAATACCTGCATGCATTAATGCCGACACCGGCGTCGGGCCATCCATGGTATAAGGCAGCCATGTATGTAATAAAAATTGTGCAGAACGAGCAAAAGCAGCCAATGCCAGCAAAATCCCAATCACTTCTGGCAACGGCATGCCAAACACGCTGTGTGCAGTGGGGTTTAAGGTAATTTGTTCAAATATGACGGGTAATGACCACGTGTCGTAGGCTTGGAATAATAAAATGGCGGCAAGTACGAGAGGCAAATCACCGATGCGATAGGTGATCATTGTCCAGAAAGCATATCGGTAAGCAGATGGGCTGCGAGTATCTTGGCCCAGTAAGAAATAAAGAAATACACCTACTAAATGCCATGAAATAATCAACGTGATTAAATCACCTGCCGAAACCAAAAGGAAAAGTGATGCAGTCATCAAATCTAGCAGCATAAAGAAGCGCGCATAACCGGCTTCTTCTGCCATATAACGTAACGAATAGATGTGTACGATGAGACTAATCACACCGATGACCAACGCCATCAGGATGCTGAGCGGATCATAATACAGGGTCATCCAACCTATGCTTACGCTAGGGTCTGCTACTTCAGGGCCGGTTAGCGATAACCACAGTAATGCACTAGCAAGTAATACACTCAGAAGGGTTGCGGCGACGCTGATACGGGCAACACAACGGCCCAACGGGCATTGTAAGAGATGTGTCAGCAACGCTGATAATAGCGGCAATACAATGATAAGCATCATGAGATTAGGCATCATGATGTAGGGTTATCCTGTTACTAAAACTGGTATATCTGTTTAATAAGACCAGTTTGTCTGGCTGTTCAGTTATCAAGAGAAATCTACCGATAAAAAGGCGCTCACCTCATGAGGCGGCCATTTAATTATTGTTATGAACCAATCATAGCATTTAAATTAACAAAAAAGACAATCGGAACAATCCGTTTCTGAGCGCAGTGACTTCTAAAATTGTCATCCACCAAAATTAATCATTATTGTTTTTGCGGTTTTAGGGTAGGAACCTGAATCCAGAAACAACTACCTTTATTTTTTTCACTCTTAAAACCAATTGTTCCACCCATTTTCTCAATTAAATCTTTGGTTATTACTAGGCCTAGCCCTGTGCCTGAAATTCCGGAATTTTCAGCACCCGCTCTATCAAAGGGTTCAAATAAATGACTTTGTTGTTCAAGTGAAAGCCCTTTGCCCGTGTCAGAAATTGATAGTTGCAGAATATTATTATCTTTGATTAAGTAATCAATGGTTACACTGCCATTGTCAATATTATATTTAATCGCATTTGATAAGAGATTTAGAAGAATTTGCTTAAAGCGACTTTTGTCTACGTAAACACTAACAGATCGGAAAGGTTCTACGTTGTTAAATATTGTAATTGAGCGACTATCCGCTATCGGATTTATTATGGATAAACAATTATTAACTAAATCACTTAGGTTATAACTACTAATGAGTAACGGCACATGGCCAGATTCTATTTTCGACAAGTCTAGCACTTGGTTAATTAATTCCAGTAGGTAATTACCCGCATCAACAATTTCTTTTGCATTGTCCTTGGTTACATCATCTACGGCATTAATTTCTAGTAACTGCGAAAACCCCATAATGGCATTTAAGGGGGTACGCAGTTCATGGCTCATAGATGAAAGAAATTCCGATTTTGCCCGGTTTGCATGTTCTGCTTCATTTTTAGCTGCAATAAGTGATGCTTCAAATTGTTTACGATCACTTATGTCTTGTACAATTGACCAAATCAATTTATCGCCAGATGGTTCATTTAAAATAATTCCGTTTAATAACACAGGGTATCGACTGCCATCTTTGCGTATGTATTCTTTTTCATAGGGCCCGTAACGACCGCTCTTATCAAGAGCAGCTAGTTGTTGTGCTTCCTGATCTTTATATTCTTCGGGTGTAATATCCCAGTAACTAAGTTTTACAAATTCTTCTCGTGTATATCCTGTCGGGGCAAGCAGTGCATTATTTATTTCCAAGAAATCTCCCGTTGAATAATCATTTAAGGCAATTCCAAACGGTGATAATTCGAACAAACCACGCAGCCGCGCTTCGCTTTCGGAAAGCGCTTGTGTACGTTCGACAACCATTTCATCAAGTTTTTTCTTTAGCGATACAATAGTATGATAACGCCACATTCCAAAAATGAATATCAGTAACAAAAGTATTCCAGCAAATACCCAACTAATTATTTGCAGTGTCCAGAAAGGAGGTTTTTCGGAAAACCACTTATTATAGATAATTTGATATTCTTCAGATGAAACAAGTTGCTTAATACTACTATTTAAAGTTGACAGCAGTTTAATATCACCTTTATGCACACCAGCTACACGCTTAACTTCAACAAGTGGCTCACCAATTACTTTTATGGATCTTTGCTGCTGCGCTTGAGTCGCAAGCTTCCACGCTGCAGACTCTGGATAAACAAACGCATCAATCTGTCCCGAAAGCAGTGCAAAAAGTACCTGTTCAAAACTATCAAACTGAATTGCGATCGCTAACTTATAGTCCTTAGCAATAATGCGTGAACCATAATTGGCTTTGACAACACCAATCTTTATCCCAGTGAGCTGAGAATTATTGCGGATATTTAGTTTACTATCACTGCGTGTGAAAACAGAAAGATTCAATGTTGCAAAAGGCAAACTGAAATCAAGAAAATCCTCACGATCTGAAGTCGCACCAACATCGGGAATTAAATCAACCTCACCTGCTCTGATCACATCAAAAACTTCTTGCCATGACTCTTTAGGTTGGTAGTCAATCTCAAACCCACTACGCCGCGCTATGGCATTCATTATTTCAATAGAAAACCCGACAGGTTTCCCATGTTCGTCCAATTGGTAATACGGCGGGAAAGAAGATGGTATTGCTGCTTTAATTATTATAACTTGATTATTCTGTTTATTTTCGGCATACACCCCTATTACAGTTACTGAAAACAGACACAATACTGCTGCGACAAAAAAGAAACATTTTTTTGGCAAAAATTTCATTATTCTTTAACCAGCATCCTGTTTTGTTGCTGACAACATGAGATAAGCAGCGACCTTTAATTTATTTCCATCCCTTAAATGATCGCTACCAAGAATAACAGCTTAAACGGATTAAATATTCTTCTCTATATAACACTACTTCAAAAATTTTAGTATTTTACTTTTAGACTGTTATTAATATCGCGGCTTTGGAAAATTAAATCATTACCTTTAAATTCTTGTGGCGATTTCGCTAATCGATCATAAAGTACTACATTTACAGAGGCCGCAAGATTCATGCTATTAACGGTTGGCACGTATACGACTGCATCTGCTCTATCAATAATTTCCTGGTTCAAGGTGCCATCTTCAGGGCCAAACACATAAAAAGCATAATTAGGGTGCTGAAATTCTGGTAAGGGCGTCGCCCCTTCAGCAAATTCCACACATACCAATTTCATATCGGTTGAGACTACTTCGCTAATATCCTCTATTTCAGATAATGAAATAGTCTGACCAACCTTACGGTGCATGTCTGGTAATCCAGGGTTACGCATTAAAGCGCGGGGGTAACGCTTTCCTGTGTAAAAAACACTGTCTACACGGAAGTTACCCGCAGTACGCATAATAGAACTGACGTTATACGGGCTCTTGGGATTGATTAATCCGATACTAACTTTAGATTGTTTCATTTAACCTAAAAGGGTCAGAGAAAACCATTATTCTCTGACCCCTCCTTTTCCTACAAATTTTCTATTCAAACACTCGCTGGAGTCGGCACACTAACTCCATCAATGCTACCATCTTGCTGCTTTCCTTTTTCATCTATTTCATTTTGCACTTCTTCAGTGCTCTTGTGAACAAGGCTGCTTGGCGCTGCACCAACATTTCTTGCACCAATCTTAATCATATACAATAAAGCAAATAACAGTATCACCCACCACAGAGCCAGTACTGCCTTCTGTCCGGCAATGCTATCTGGTGCTATGTATTCATACCACTTATACGTTTCTATCATTACAGACGACGATAAGAATTCTTTGTGTGCAGCATAGTTTAGCGTGAAAGGTAAGTAGCCAATTGCAAAGCCCATAAAGCCAACCAACGTATTGAGGTAGCCCATTCCAATTCGCATATAAGAACGGATTTCACAGCCAATCAACATCACTGCACCCAGTCCTAGTAGCACGCCACCGATCAGGTTGCCTGCCGTAGTCTGGAATTTCAATGCGCCAGAAAACGCAGGTGAGACATCAAATGCTATCCAGGCAATGACTATAAACCCGAGCATTACTACCCAATGCGCCATTAAGCCAATCATTGGCAAGTAGCTTCTCATCAATGTGCGAGTAATACGTGGTACCCCCATCTTGGCGTAGAAACCATCATGCTTTTTCATCATGCCGCCAGCTTCCCAAGAGACTAGCGCGCATTCGGTACCCATACCGCTCTTAGCCAACCCAACGCCGCCAATAATTCCTGCCGTTAGCGTTAAGATAACGTAATACCAGCCTTTGCTATCGACCGATTTACCAAAGTCTACTAACTCTCCATTTTTTAAATGCTGCAAACTGTCAGGATTAAACATGCCACCATATAAGGCAATGCCAACAAAAAATATCGCAAATACTAAGCCAAACCAATAAAGTGGATTACTGGACCCTTTTTTACTTCCAGGACAAGTAGCGGCTTCACCTGGATCGTTACCACAAACGTAAGAGCGAGTTTCTTGATGCTTGAAATAAGAAGCCATACCAACACGACTAAGAATATAAAAGCCGGCTGCACCACCAATAGCCATAAAGAATACAGTAACAAATGAATGAATATTCATGAGCGGAATCCCGCCCATCAAATGATTAAGTGTACAGCCACCGGCCAGCCGCGTGCCGTAACTAAAAACCATACCGCCAAGAAACGAAATAACCAGCACTTTAGGAGGATAGTAAACCCATGCACGGCTTTCTTTTTCCATTCTTGTCACTAGCCAACCACCAATAATCATACCCACAATAGGCCAACCAATACCCGGAACGAATGCGCCACCTGTTGATGCCACACCGTCGATAGCTTTTCCGTATAGTTGAAAATCAGGAAGATCAAATAAGCGGTAGAAGGAAACTTCCATGCTGCGAAACATTTTACCTAAGTCTGTTGTCACCGTAATCGGCTTTAAAGACGGCGTCTTTCCCGCCTGCACCTTTTCACCCCAAAGGCCAATCATATAAACAACCTGCGCGATACCAAACGTAATTCCGGCCCAAAAAAATGACCACTGAACCCGGCTATAGCGTTTAATAAAACTACTATTTTCATTCATGGCTCTATCTCCAACTGCGTTCAGATTATTATTGGCGGTTTTATAAATCTCATAAATAGCAACATTAGAATGTTAGCTATTAATCTTTGAGTCTACCTATAAAGAGTTTTGTAAAACTTGATACATATCATGGACAAAAAATTCCGAATTTAATTAAGTAATGAATGCTTAGGTCGAGGTACGAGCTATAAGGTATTTCTTGGATTTCTATATACTTCCGTTTTAGTAACAAACCATTACCACATCAAATCATCAGGAATTGCGTAATCTGCATAAGGATCGTCTTCATCTGGCTCAGCTCCTGCTTCTTGCTCAACAGTGATAATAGAATCTGAGTCGCGCTGTTTTATTTTCTCCCCGATTGGCTGAGGTACTAATTTGTAGCTGTCGGCAAACTTTGCAATGGCTAGGCGACCTGACATCAGCAGTTTATAGCCCCGTTCCGACACATAAATATGCTGAACAACACCATCGTCAGTAAAATTGTAAGCAATATCACCATCTTGATCTTGGACACTATGATTTTCTATTAGCTGTTTAATCTGTGCAGCAATTGCTTTGCGATCTGTTTTCTCTTTTTGCTGTAAATTAATATTGCGATCGCGTTCTGCGCTTTCGGCAAGTGCTTTTTGTGCTAATAGTTTAGACTCATCGACCTGCTTAGGCGCACTACTCTTTTTCTTTTGTTTTTTATTCTTATACTTATCTTGTTTTATTTTATTGACCTTATTCTTATCAACAAGGCCTGTTTTTTTCAATTGATCAAAAAGCGTGTTTCCCATCAGTTAACCCTCATCTACATCGTCTGCGTCAACTTGGCCAGACAATCGTCGGCGTATATGTGACCAAGACATCCCAACTGTTAGGATAATCGTTACAATCAGCAACCCCGCGTAGGTGTAAAAACGCGTGCTGTCTTGCGGTAAACCACCCGCATCAATCACAAACCAGAGTATAGAACCACACAAACCACTGACTAAAATCAGACCAAATGCGCCAAGCGAGCGTAGTGTTGCTCTAATAAAAATCACCCAACCAATCAATAATACAATCCCTGCGATAACCTTGACCGGTGAAAGCGGTAAAAAGTTTTTTATTCCCCAGTCATAATAAGAATAGCCTTCAGGGTTATAGCTTAAAAAAACAACCAGCAATGCTAATAGAAAGCGCAAGAATACCCCGCTCCATGTTAACGTTGATGACATTAAATTTCCCCTTATTCAAAACAACTTTTAGTATGATTTTTATAGAGTATCACTACCTTATCTATTTAACCCGTGCTAGGTGTAACAATTTAGTCAGTACTAGACAGGTATTATCCATCTTTTCACCCTGCTGCTTTGTGATTTTTATTTAAGTGATCTAATAAATTCAGCAGATGCTGAGCTTACCTGTATAGGTTTAAAATCAATTATCACCCACCACCGAATTAATTATACATAAATTCAATAACTTACAGCATTTGTTAAAAATAAGGAAAATAGTTAACCCCATTTACTAACAAACTGCGTTTATAGAATCACAGCATAATTTTAACGCAGGAGTTCCTAATGAAAACAAATACATCACTCAAACCACTCTCCATTGCCGTTGCCAGCACCGTTTTCATGCTTGGTTGTATGGCAACGGATAAAGACTCAATTCCACAGGTAAAGAAAAAACCGGATGACAACGTTACAGTCTTAACCCCCTCAACAACGCAACCAATTACCGAAATCGAAGTGCTTGAAGATTCAGTTAGCCGTCGTGAAACGTTAGGAAAAACGAAAATGAACTATCGCGGTACAGTCACTACCCTTCATCCAGCAAAGAGTCCTGCTTTTTCGACACTTCGCCATGCAGTTGAGCCAGTTGACCGCGAAAACTATGGCCCTATCAATAAGAACCCCGTTAACCTTGCATCAGAGAAGCCTGTCTCTACGTTTAGTATTGATGTTGATACAGGATCCTATGCCAATGTGCGTCGTTTCCTCAATCAGGGAAACTTGCCACGTGAAGATGCGGTACGTATTGAAGAACTTGTGAACTACTTTAGTTATGACTACCCGCAACCTGAAGGCAAACACCCTTTTAGTGTGACGACAGAACTTTCACCTACACCCTGGAATAAAGACACGTTGCTTTTACATGTTGGTATTCAAGGTAAAGATATGGCCAAACAAACCTTACCGCCCGCTAATCTTGTTTTTCTTGTTGATGTGTCTGGTTCAATGCAATCAGCTAATAAACTTGCACTATTAAAAACTTCCATGAAGTTGCTTAGCAAACAACTTAGAGCTCAAGATAAAATTTCAATGGTTGTTTATGCAGGAACAAGCGGTGTTGTGCTACCTCCAACCGCAGGTGACCAAACCGCAACTATCCACCAAGCACTTGATCAGTTAACCGCCGGTGGTAGTACCAATGGCGCAGCAGGTATTAAGCTTGCCTACCAAATGGCGCAACAGGGTTTTATTAAGAATGGAATTAATCGCGTGATACTCGCAACTGATGGTGACTTCAATGTTGGGACTACAAACTTTGATGCGTTGATTGACCTTATCGAAGTAAAACGTAAAGGCGGTGTATCTCTCACATCGCTTGGTTTCGGTATGGGTAATTACAATGATCACCTAATGGAACAAATAGCCGATGCTGGTAATGGTAACTACGCTTATATCGACACGCTCAATGAAGCACAAAAAGTCCTTGTTGATGAAATGAGTTCTACGCTTAATACCATTGCAAAGGATGTAAAAATACAAATTGAATTTAATCCGTCACAAGTTGCTGAATACCGTTTAGTTGGTTATGAAAATCGGTTACTTAAACGTGAGGATTTTAATAATGACAAAATAGATGCAGGTGAAATTGGTGCAGGGCATTCTGTAACGGCTTTATATGAAGTATCTCTTGTCGGCAGCAAAGGTAACCTTAACGATCCACTGCGTTATGGTGGCGTAAGTCTTTTACAAAAAAGTCTTTCAAATAACGAACTAGCCTACCTACGCCTTCGCTATAAACAACCAGATGCCGAACAAAGCACCTTAATTCAAAAGCCAATTCACCGTCAGGCGATGCAAACGAACCTTGCTCAAACCAGTGATCGATTTCGTTTTTCTGCCTCGGTTGCTGCTTTCGGTCAGCAATTACGGGGTGGAGACTACCTGAAAGATTATGGTTATAGCGATATATTAGAACTAGCACGCCATTCTCGGGGCAAAGACCCATTTGGCTATCGAGGTGAATTTGTCAAACTTGTCAATTTAGCAAAAAGTTTAGCCTCTAACTAAAAGCTAAGGAGTGATGTAAGGCTAATTACATCACTCCTTACGCTTTACTCTTCACATCAATAACGTGCAATGTCATTATCGGCTTATGGATGCAACCATGAATGATGAAAACCTGATGCTGGCATATTGCAGCGGTGATAATGCTGCCTTTGAAAACCTCTACAACCGTCATAAGGGAGGCGTTTATCGCTACCTTATGCGCCAATCAGGTAACGAGGCCACCGCAGAAGAATTATTCCAAGATGTTTGGATAAAAATCATCAATGCGCGAGAAGGTTATAAAACCTCTGCCAAATTTACTACCTGGCTCTACCATATTGCACACAACCGGCTCATCGATCATTATCGCAAAACTAACCGTATCCCAAGTTCATACGATGAAGAGCCCATCGACTACATTGAAGATCATTGCCAACTTGATGTTGTTTCTGAATTAAACCGTAAGCGCCAAGCCGAAAAACTACTGAGCTGCATTAGCCAGTTACCTGAAGCACAGCGAGAAAGCTTTCTGCTTAAAGAAGAAAGTGGTCTGTCACTGATGGATATAGCCGAGGTTGCTGGCACAAGTCGGGAAACGATAAAAAGTCGTTTACGATACGCGCTCCATTCATTACGTCGTTGTCTACGAGGATTATTATGAATACCGAAGACGATAAACTTTATGAAGACGATCAATTGTCATCGCTCTACGAGAAAATTGATCGGGACATGCCACCAGCTCATATCGATGCTGCCATTCTCGCTGCCGCAAAACGCAAAACATCTCGATACTCACTTCCTTATGCGCCTTTTTCCAATAACTGGCGCGTACCGGCATCCCTTGCCGCTGTTTTGGTGATCAGTTTCGGTATCGTCACGTTAGTAGAAGAGGAGCTAACACCAATGGATGAGGTAGCACCATTAGCTGCATCAGAAGCTGAAAAAGTTCAACCTCGTATTGAGATGACAGAAGAAGTAATGCCACGCAAACTAGCAAAAGCACCTTTGACAGCGCCAGCAAAACCAGCAATGTCACAGCCGTCCATACAAGAATCCACTGCATCAGACGATAAAGTATTTTCACAAGGCCAGCTTGCTTCGAGAAATCTGGACATAGCACGAACAGAGCAGCAACGAAAAAACAAACAAGCCACACGTAAACTAACCACTACAATGACTGACCAAGCACCAAACGCTATTGCTCGGTCGCTTGATGCTTCCACTTCAATCAATGGCACTATGACAACCGGCATTGATGCAGAGACAACGCTTCCGTATTGGCAGTATCAGAACCAAGGTATTTCCATACGATTACGTCAGCACCACCCAGATAAAATTCGCCGTGATGTTGTAGCGCGTGGTTTTACTAACGAACAAGTTGATCGCATTGCACAAAGCTGCGCATTCCATACCGAGTTAAAAAACTTATCAACGAATGAACAAGCTTCTGATATTGTTTATAATATTAAAGAGTGGACTATTTACCACCAAACTAAACGAGTAAAACTAAAAACCACTGAAGAGTCAGCAGCACTGGATATTTCAGCGCCTACAGGACTTGCCTTTAAATCGAGCATGCTACCTACGTCGCACAATATTAAATCGGGGGACTATCAATCGGGGTTAATTGTGTTTGACCTCACCCCTACCAGCACATTCACATTAACATTTACGTGGCAACAATTTGGCGAACAACATAGTGTCACTATGCCTGAAATACTTTGTGATGAGTAATTATAACTGAGTGATTGCTGCTATTAGCATCAGCAAAGATCACGATACTATTTCTAAATTCACTGGCTAGTGCTAGTAAATTTGTTATGGGGCAATCCATGAGGCAATACTATTAATCACTTTATCTTCAATACCGAAGAAACCATGTTCAGAAAGTGGCCCACATGCTCTTGATTTAGCTGGTTTCCCACCTGAAAAAGAAAGAAACTCTACACGCGATGCATTTTCCAGTTTTGCTGGTAATTGTTTTGCTATATAAAAATCACATACGACACACTCATCATCTTGATGATGAACTATTAACGTTGGAATACGGATGTCCTCAAGATCAACATCGCCCACATAACCCGAGTTTCTTCCACCCGGCTCTACAACTGAAGCCGTTAATACCAACCCATCAGCGCCATGCTGTTGTAGTCGTGCGGCGGCATTGGCTGCTGATATCGTTCCGCGGCTCGTGCCAACGAGCCATATTGGAACATCTATTTTTTGTCTTAATTTTGAAATTATTTTCTGTAAATCTTGTGCATGTGTTTGTGTGGCGCGCCAACCAAGAATCCCATCTACACCTTTAAAATCTGAAGGTACATCAACAACGACCGTCATAAAATTCTTTGCCGCAAATTTTTCACGCGTACGCACTAAAAAATTTTCGCTCGGTTGCTGAATCCCATCTTTGGTTATATTTAGATACCCGCCATACCCTGCAAAAAGAATGACCGTCGCGACTGGTTTTTTGGGCATCAACAATAAGTAGGGCTGAACTACGCCAGGCCTCACTTCAACAGTTTCTACCGCTTCAGTGAAATCCGCTTGAGAATATAGTGGGAACAGACATAGCAGAGTCAACAATAAAATATGAACTCTCATAGTTAATCCTATTATTAAATTATCTTTCCTATAATTTCGTTGAACACCGCACTAGGACGCATAATATTGACGACTTTATCAAGATCAGTACAGTAATACCCGTCTAAATCTACCTGGCTACCTTGTACGCTGTTTAATTCATCAACAATTTTATTTTCATTGTCTGTTAATGCGCTCGCCACGGTGGTAAACAACGCTTTTAATTCGCTGTCGTCGTTTTGCGAAGCTAATGCCTGTGCCCAATACATTGCAAGATAGAAATGGCTTCCACGGGTGTCTAATTCGCCAACCTTCCGTAAAGGTGATTTATCAGTAGCAAGAAACTGACTATTCGCTTGATTCAATGTGTCAGCTAAAACTTTAATTTTAATATTTCCGGTTTTTTGCCCCATATCTTCTAGCGATACCGCAAGCGCTAAAAATTCACCGAGAGAGTCCCAACGTAAGTGGTTTTCCTGTAGCACTTGTTCAACATGTTTTGGTGCTGAACCACCTGCACCTGTCTCAAACAAACCACCACCTGCTAGTAATGGCACGATGGAAAGCATTTTGGCACTGGTGCCTAATTCCAGAATAGGAAATAAATCGGTCAAGTAATCACGTAACACATTCCCGGATACAGAAATGGTATCTTCGCCGACTCTAACGCGCTCCAAGGTATACAGTGTTGCGTCAAAGGGTGCCATAATTTGAATGTTTAAATCTTTAGTATCGTGCGCTTTTAAATATTCACCCACTTTATCTATCAAGTTAGCATCATGGGCGCGGTTCTCATCTAACCAAAAAATCGCAGGCTGACCCGTTAAACGCGCGCGTGACACCGCAAGCCTTACCCAATCTTGAATGGGGGTATCTTTTGTTTGACACATGCGCCAAATATCACCTTGCTCTACATTATGCTCAAGCAAGGTATTTCCTGAGCTATCCTTAACTCGCATGGTGCCTTTAGACGGCATTTCAAAAGTCTTGTCATGCGAGCCATATTCTTCGGCTTTTTGAGCCATCAGGCCAACGTTACTCACATTGCCCATTGTCGCGGGATCAAATGCACCATGCTCTATACAAAAGTCGATGGTTGCTTGGTATATACCGGCGTAGTTACGATCAGGGATCACAGCCTTGGTGTCATGCAGCTTGCCATCTTTACCCCACATTTTCCCAGCGTTTCGAATAGCTGCTGGCATTGATGCATCAATAATCACATCACTCGGTACATGTAAGTTGGTAATACCATTATCAGAGTTCACCATGGCAAGCGCGGAACGACTCTCATAAACTGCATCAATATCAGCTTCAATTTCTTTGCGCTGATCATCAGGCAGAGTTGATATCTTACTCACCACATCACCAAAACCATTACGCGGATCTATTGATAGTTTCTTAAATGTTTTCGCATGCTTATTAAATAAGTCTTTATAATAAACACTCACCGCATGCCCAAAAATGATCGGATCAGACACTTTCATCATGGTTGCTTTCATGTGCAGTGATAACAACACATCACTATTATTGGCATCTTGAATAGCTTCTTCAAAGAAAGCACGCAGCTTTGCCACACTCATAACAGATGCATCAATAATTTCTCCTGCCATAACAGGCGTGCTTTCTTTTAATACTGTGATTTGACCATTTTCATTAATAAATTCAATTTTTACATCACCCGCGTTATCAATAACCGCTGATTTTTCACTGCCATAAAAATCGCCATCCTGCATTGAAGCAACATGTGTTTTTGAATCACTAGACCAAGCACCCATCGAATGCGGGTGTGTTTTTGCATACTCTTTAACGGGCCCGGCAACACGACGATCTGAATTACCTTCACGTAATACCGGATTCACGGCGCTACCTAACACTTTTGCATAGCGATCTTTAGCATCTTTATAATCCGGAATATCGTAACCTTTAGATTGCAGTTCTTTAATAGCCGCTGTTAGCTGAGGAATTGAAGCACTGATGTTTGGCAGTTTAATAATGTTTGTATCTGGTAATTTTGCTAACTCACCTAACTCGGCCAATTCATCTGACTGTTTTTGGTCGTCCGTTAAATTTTCTGGGAAATGAGCAAGTACACGGGCTACCAGAGAAATATCACGTGTTTCAATAGTGATCCCCGCCGCTGCCGTGAATGCCTTAACAATAGGCAAAAATGATTGAGTTGCTAAAGCAGGTGCTTCATCGGTCAATGTATAATTAATTGTCGTTTTAGACATCGTGAATATCTCTATAATTGGTTTAGTGGTGAACTGATTGCTCACAGAAGAAGTCTATTATAGAGAAAATCGGTGTTGAGTTCACTCCTTTCATCATGGGAGATAACTCAATCCAGGGTTTCTATTGAAATAAATTTACGGCATTACGATAACGTATTCTTTCAGCAAGTTCATTGGGTAGTGTATTTAGCCAACGTCGATGAAATGCATAGACTTCATCAACGGTTTGCCAGCCAGTGTCGTCGGTATGCCATGAATCAATCTCTGTGATTGGCCAAATAGGATCACTGCCAATCATGAATTTATTTGGGTAACGTTTCATTAACGCAAGCCAGCCATCTGCTAGTTTTCCTTTGTTATCTGCTACTGGAATACCACCTACGCTTTTTAAATGATCCCTGGCAGAAAATTCAACCCATACATTATCGCAATGCGACAATACTTTTTCGACGCCATCTGCCTGCAGACCACCAGCGTGTGCCCATATAAATCGTGTATTACTATGCTTATTACATATACGCTGCATATACAATGGGCTTGAAGAATTCGTATGTAGATTAACGGGCGCATTAAATTCAGCTGCAATTTGCAGAACGCTATTAAAATTCACATTATCCATTCGAGGACCAATGCCATCTGAAATATGAATTTCTCCAACGCCTTTATATTTCCCACTTGCTAATGCTTTACGAACGGCCTCAGGGACGCGCTTATTTAAGAACCATTGCGGTTTAAGAAATGGGTGAATATAAGGCTGGAAAAAATGTATGACGTTTAATTTTTCCGAACCGTTAACGTCAAGCACAATCTCCGGTGGTGTACCGAAGATAACTGCCAGCACTACGCCATTTCGTTGCATAGCTTGAACGGCTTGTTGCGGTGTAGTGACTTCTGTTTGACTCCACTTGTAATGCACGTGAACATCCGACAGCGGTGCTAATGTGTCAGCCAGTGCGCTTGTGCCGTGTAGCATAGAAAACAAAAATATTAAAAATCGCAATTAGCAATCCCCTTATAGCCGTCTTGAATATCTTTGCATTGCATTAAATTTATCCATCGGTAATTCCGTTACCGCGCGCTTATAAATATGCTCATTTAAATATTCCATTTCTTCTTCAAGTTCGCTTTCCAGTATATCCTTATACCATGCCTTACGTTTGCCATTTTCACCCGCGCTCCAACGATAATTTCGTTTCTTAAGATCATCTTTTTTCTCAAAGGGTGCACCTTCCGCCCACAAACGAATATTAGTTTGTCGTGCGGTATCTAGTAAACGCTTTAAGCTTAACTCACCTGACTCAGGTAATGGTTTTGATAAAATTTCAATGCCTGCTTGACAGTCAATTGTTGCGCGATGTCCTTCAAAGAAAAAACCATACTTGTATGCTAAAAATTCAAGCTTAACACCTTCAATACCTTCTTCGTTCCAGTTTATATCAGCAATTGAACAAGCCCATGAAATGTCCTTAAACTCATCAATAAGATCTTCACAAAATGGGCGATCAAAACGAGCGTTATGTGCAATCACTATCGCTGCCTCAGACAGCATTTTTTTAACTGCTGCAACATCTATTGATTTGCCTTTTACCATTTCATCGGTAATGCCGGTAATTTTTTTAGCAACCTCTGGAATAGGCATCTTCGGGTCATTAAAGCCATTATATTCTGGCAATAGTCGATAGATATGCCCTGCTGCATCAAACTCAAATGGCACCATTGCAAGTTCAATAATTTTATCAGAATCAGGATCCAAGCCAGTTGTTTCTGTATCTAGAAAAATACCAACCCTTTTATTAGCTCCCCCGTCGTTATGGTATGCACTGACAGGATTAAATCGCTTGATAATGTGATAATCACCGGTTGCTTCAAGTTGTTTAATGCAATCTTCCATTATATTAATTCCTGATCGGGTCTATTGCACTATAATAGATTAAACGGTTAATACCACACAATGGTTTAATGATGAATTCGATACACGCCATTATAAAACAAGGCCATAAAATAGCCTCTGGCCAGGCTGATAATTCACCCTATCCAGCTGGCTCTATCACCATGCAGGCGCCACATTTCAAAGCACATGGCATTAATCTTGGTGGGTATTATCCAGCCACGTTAAATTTATCAATTACACCCCATACTTTCAAAATAATCGCACCTGAATTTACAGTTTACGCAATTCATTGGGCAGAAGGATTTGAAGCAGAGGATTTTTCTTTTTCAAAATGCGAGATTATCGTGAACAATGAGCGTTACCGTGGCCTAGTTTATTACCCTCACCCTGAAACTAAACTCAATCATTTTCATTCGGCTTCCATAATCGAGGTCATTAGCCCGTACATTCCTAATATTCACTATGGCGACCAGGTAATCTTTAAATATAATCCTGCCGAAATTAGTATCCGTTAGTGGCACCAATAACCGTTGGAACGGGGATGTTGAATACGAGCAAGCAATAAATACTGTGTTTAATCTATTAGTTCAACGCCTTGTTGATGCCATCAAACCACTTTGCCAAAATAGTATTTAAAAATTCTGGGACTGACCATTAGTCAGCCTCAGTTTCTATTGCTTTATCTTTAAGTAATCAGTCCACTCTAAAAATAATGTCTCATCTAACGCAGCAACTGCTGAGCGGGAATTTAAAGAAAAATCAAAAACATTTTCATTTTGTAATGTACACGAATGACCACCTACCTCATTAAACACTAGGTGGCCTGCTGCATAATCCCATATCTTTTGTTTCCCATGTAAATAGAGATGAAAACGCCCAGCTGCTAACCAACACCAATCTAGCGCGACACCACCAAAGCTTCGTTGTGAACTATAAGGGGGTGTTGATGCAATTCGTGCTGCCAAATCACTATTTAAACGTTTGAAATCTATCACCGCTGTCGACTTTTCAAGTTTAACGCCGGCTTCTTGTTTCGTTAATGGCTCGCCGTTAAGCTCTGCGCCTTTACCCAGTGTTGCGACAAAACATTCATCTCTTTCTGGATCGTAAACTAATCCCCACTCAATTTTACCCGCCTTGAGGTATGCCAAAGAAACGGCATAATAAGGAATACCTGCTGCGAAATTACTTGTGCCATCTAATGGGTCAAGTATCCATACACCCTGATCGCTTTCTAATTCATCTTGCTGCTGTTGTTTTGACATTTCTTCGCCAAGAAAAGCCACATCAGGGTATGCCGCTTTCAATAAAAGCTGAATTTTATTTTGCACAGCCAGATCAGCTTCTGTTAAAAAGCTACCATCTTGCTTATGGTTTCGCGTCACTTGTGCAAAACGATGCGGAAGCTCTTCATTAGCTATCTTCTTTACAGTTGTAATAATATGTTCATTCATTTTATTGTCTTTCTTCCGCGGTGAATCTTGGCTTTACCAAATCGTTGATTAATCTCATCACTCAAGACATCCAGTGTATCCTGTTTTACGTCTTGCTCAAACAAATCGGTTTGTGCAGGCTCATCCGTTGACAACCCTGACAAACCTACTCCCACCAACCTTATTTTGAGTTCTCCAGACTGCCAAACGCTTAAGAATAGCTGTTTAACTATTTCCCAGATCTTCATAGTTTGAGAAGTTTGCTCTGATAAACTTTTTGAACGCGTAATAGTTTTAAAATCATGAAAGCGAATTTTGACATTCACCGTCTTAGCTTTTATGTTTTTAACACGAAGACGTGCAGCAACCTGTTCAGATAATTGTAATAACGTTGCTAACAAAACTTCTTTATCATAAATATCAGTTGAAAAGGTGGTTTCAGATGACACAGATTTTGACTTTGCATCTGATATAACCTCACGCTTATCAAGGCCGTTTGCCAGACGGTAAATGTGCTCACCCAATTTTCCAAATTGTTGCCGTAACCACTCTGGTTTTTTATTTCTTATCTCGTAAATTGTATTTATGCCATAGTTATGTAATTGCTGTTCCGTTTTCTTACCCACGCCCCAGATACGTTTTATTGGTAAAGGATCAAGAAAAGCTTGTACTTCATCTTTCTCTACAACAACAAACCCATCCGGCTTATCAATATCTGATGCAATTTTCGCAACGAATTTATTAGGAGCAATTCCTGCCGAGGCAATTAACCGGCATTCGTTTTTTATGTCACTTTTTATCTTTGTCGCGATGTCAGCTGCAGAACCAAATAATTTTTCACTTGCCGTTACATCAAGAAATGCTTCATCCAGTGACAGAGGCTCAATTTCTGGTGTATATCGATAGAATATCTCATGAATTTCTTGTGACACTTCAATATACAAAGGCATATTAACAGGTAAACAAATTAGCTTAGGACATAGGCGTAATGCCTTTACCATTGGCATTGCGCTATATACGCCATACTGACGTGCTGCATAATTCGCGGCAGCAACCACACCTCTTCCTGTTGCAGTACCCCCAACCACAACAGGTAAACCAACTAGTTCTGGTCTTTCCCGTATTTCAACTGACGCAAAAAACGCATCCATATCAAGATGTATAATCATGCTTAGCTAATATCAGAGCTATTTTTATTTTTTTCTGAAATCCATTGCGACATGTATTTCGTGCTCGCCATCGAATGGTGTTTAAGCATGCTGCCCACAAAATTATTCAGGCGGTGTTGCTCAACATTAGCTTCTATGTTGGTAATACAATTTATTAACTTTGTTGCTAATTTTTTTTCATCATAACGCGTTGCTAGTAATTCTATTCCATTAGCTTGTGCGTTATGCCATGCTTGTTCGTCCTGATATATATTCACTGCCGCATTCACAAATTCATCCTCATTATCCGTAACCATTCCTGGCCACGGCTCATCATCGCACATTCCTTCGCTACCTATTGATGAAGTAATACTTGGCGTCTGCGCGCGCATGGCGTCCAGTAATTTACCTTTTATACCTGCACCAAACCGAAGCGGCGCTAAACATACCCGTGCTTTTTTCATTACTAACTGTGCATCCTTAGCCCAACCCTTTATAAAAAAACACTGTTTGGGATTATTTAATGCAGTCGCTTTTGGGGGTGGGTAAGCGCCATAAATATGTAATTCTGCGGCAGGCAATTGCTTTCTTATCAATGGCCATATCTTTTGCAGCTGGATTACAGCATCCCAGTTAGGCGCATGCCGAAAATTCCCAATACTTATAAAATGCTGTCTGTCATGAAAAGATGGTGTTTTATCGTGGTATTTATTTTTATTGACCATAAAAGGAAGATAATGAAGTAAGCTTGCATCAACCTTAAAGGCATCAATAAGTAGATTCATCTCAAAATCAGAAATGATTAACGACATATCGCATCGTAAAATAGCTGCAATCTCACGTTTTGCTATATCACTAAATAAATCTTTTGTTGTCATTTTGCGGTTAGCTTTAACTGCTTCATGCCGCGCATGACGAAGACATTGTAAATCTTCTGTATCTAGTATTCTTAACGCGTTAGGACAACTTTTTTCGACCCGCCAGCCAAACTGTTCTTCCATCATGAAACGGTCAAACATCACTATATCTGGCTGATACTTTCGTACATATGAGTCAAAGCTATCGCAATTCAGTTTGATCTCTCGGCTTGTAATACCTTCATTGGCCAAATCAACCATATGTTCTGTTGGCTGTGCGGGAGTTGTAAATTCAACCTGCCAACCTTGTTTGCGAAATAATCTTAAAATCGACATCATATGACTACCTGCAGCCGATGAATTCGGCTCAGGCCAGACATAACCAATAACGAGTATTTTTTTCACAGCAGTTTCAACAGTTCCTGGGCTTCTACTGCTAATCTTGGGTCCATGCTAAACATGACTCCTCGATGATTCATATAAGTGGAGTCAGTACGATTCAATTCTAGCGGTTCACCATAGAAATCTGTCGCTATGAACCCTAGTTCTATAAAGATTGCCGCTGTTGCAGCAAAATCCCATAGGCTGCCACCACCCTGTTCTGGTTTCGGTAGTTTAAAATATATCGCTGGCGAATTTTCTAGCACAAAGCAGGCGTTCAGTACTGCACCGTTTTTTTCTATTATCTGCAATCCTGTATAACTATGCTTGCTCATTATTGATTCAAGTGTTTCACACAATTTTCCATAATACGATTTTTTTGTAAAACCCCGATCACAAACCAACGTCAATGGTTTGTTTTGTATTAATTTATTATCAGGAGCCCATGGTTTTCTGTCTCGTAAGGCACCTTGGTTTTTAACAGAAGAATAAAGCGTTGTCGTCGATGGATCATAGACAACCCCTATGACTGGTTCACCTGTCTTTGCAACAAGCGCAATTGAAACGGCATAACCTGGAGTGGATTCGGTAAATGCAAGTGTGCCGTCCATGGGGTCAACACACCAATAGTAGTTTTTATCAAGCCGACTTTTGTCGTCTTCAGTTTCTTCTGTTAATAATGCTAGATCATATTTCTTACATGTTGGTTTAAGTGCCTTAACAATAATAGCTTCACTCTTTAAATCTACTTCTGTAACAACTTGCGAAGCAACACTGTCACCACCAATCTTATGCTTAATAATTACTGTTTTATCTGTATACGACGCAATGAGTTCCCCTGCTTGTACTGCCGCATCCATTGCTTCGTTCGCAAGTTCTGTCAATTGAGTTGGTGATAAAACCATTTTGCTACTCTGACTCTTTTAGTGCATTAACAACTTGTTTTGATAGACGTTCACTGTAACTGTTTATTTTCCAATGCCCAGGACTCCAGCCTTTTAAAAACCGATGAAAATCAGTCCATGCAATGGGATAGAGCTCACGCCATTCCTGTTCAAGGTCATTTAAATTGACTGTACTATTGCGCAACTGCATTGCTCCTCGCAATTGGGTAAAATAATAGTTTAACAATTCAACTTCGTATTGTTCACAATCTACTTCATAAAGACAGCTACCAATAAAGTAAGCGACATCTTTCATGCCACAACCACCACCTACATACTGAAAATCTACTGCCGCTACTTGTTGGCCATCTTCTGAAAAACAAAAATTAGCTAACTTTGCATCGCCATGCACAATGGTTTGAAACCTCGCATCACGTAAACGCATATCAATTTTTTTAGCAACAGCCTTTAATTCTTTATCACTTAGTATATCTAACTCATCCGGACGGGTGTCCAAGTGCCAGTAGGTTCCTGTTGCCCATAAGCCATTCGGTACCTGCTGCATAAAACTGGCATGAAAATTTGCAAGCCAATTTAAGCAAAGATATAGCTGTTGCATCGATACGGTTTCTATACGTCGAGGGTAGCCGCTTGCATCCAGATCTTCCAAAACCATCAAAAATTCATCATCATCTGATTCAAGTGCGAGACAACGTGGAATTCGGCAATTATCATTGCAAGCACTGCCATAATTTCGATACCACTCGCTTTCGACTTGATAGGATTTTACTTTTCGCTGATGTGACAAGTTGCTATTCCAACCGCGAGGATGATGTGCCTGTTCTGGCAGTTTCACATGCTTAACAACAACACTATTTACATTTGCTTCACTAAGCCCATAGCGCATTATCTTACCGTAGCCACTCCACAATGACTGAATATCTTCAATATGAAAGATATCTTTCGCGCCAGTGCTTACTTTTATTAACTCTTGAAAATCATGATTTAGCATAAATGCAATCTTAGCAGAAGCTGGCCATCCGTAGAATTCTTGTGGACAGCACATTATTGTACTTATCCTTACAAATGCCCCTTTGGGGTACAGATTCGCTACTATATCAGTCATGCTGATTCGCGCTTTCTAAATTAATCGCGTATGCTTTTATTGTGTTCTGTTATTGGGGGGGAATGAATGGATTCTACATCGTTAGCGCAACTTGTGCCTGTGTTACAAACGGCAATTAGCCCAGTCATTTTAATCTCTGGAATTGGTCTTATCTTATTAACGATGACTAATCGACTTGGACGAATTGTCGATCGCTCTCGATCCATGACAAAGCAACTTTCTAGTACGCAAGGCACACATCAGGAACGTCTAAAAAACGAATTGGTTATTCTTTGGAAAAGAGCTCGTCTTATGCGGCTTGCAATTGGTGGTGTTACTGTCAGTGCATTATCTGCCGCAATGCTTGTTATTGTATTATTTATTAGTGCTTGGTTTAAGCTTCAATCAGGCTGGTTAGTTGGAAGTTTGTTCATTCTTAGTATGGGTTCTTTATGTGTTTCATTGGTTGTTTTTATACGCGAAATTCATTTTTCACTTGGCGCTATTTCGCTTGAGATCGACGCTGCACATGCAAAACTGGAATAAATTAAAATATGTTTCTAACGCATAAACCATAATATTCTTATGTAAAATTTATTAGCGCAATAATCAGATTAAACCCAGTATATTTTAAAACCTTTATTAGATGATACATGTATCTACTCGCTTCCATTCTCTATTACGCAAGTACTCGGTAGCAATGAAGTAAAAGCATTATATGAGTAATAAAAGGCAACTAGCCCTACGCCCATTCCTAGTGCAGGGGAATCTAATTGTGTGCCAACAAACCCGCCCGTACAGACAAACAGCACCAAGCATGAAAAAAAGGTAATAGCAGCAAATAACCATTTAATTGCATTCATCCAGCCAGTGTGAACATGGTGGACAAGTTTATAAACAAAAAATGGACCAATGATGGCAAGTAGAAATACAACTGGCACTAATGCTTTAGCACCGACTATTCCACCAATATAATTAAAATAGTTCTCCATCACTATTTCCTCCCTATTATTATTTTTATCTAGGTTTGAAAATAACACTACTACAACTTTACAGCATGGACTAATTAGCATTTTGCAAGAATGGTCACGATGATACTATATCTATTTGCCCGTTAAGGGCAAATAACGTACATTTCGTTATACATTATAATAACCTTAATTTAAGAACCACGTATTATGCCTAACGAAACCACTAAACAGCGTTCCTATATGGCACTTGCACCCATTAGCGCTATCGCTGCTATTTTTATCAACCCGTTAGCTTGTACCGTTATTCCATTAATCCTTTTTTTTATTTTTCGCAGCAGTCGACCTAAAGTAGCAACCGTTGCTTTACAAACAGCTGATCTCGCCTTCAGCATTCAGTTATGGATTATGCTTATCAGCCTGGCTTTATTATTGGGTATTTCCCTGGACATGATTGTCGTTAATGATGCGGAAAACATGATGGCCACCGCAACCAGTATTATCTTAACAATATTTTTTGCATCGCTATTAATAGCGACTTATAAAGCCATCAAAGGCAAGACTTGTAGTCACTTTTTTTCCTTTAAAATAGCTGAAAAAGTATTAAAACTAACGAGTAAGGCCGCAAAAGAAAAGAACTCAAGCATGTCTAAATGATTTTTATTAACTTAAGCAATCCTTAAGACGAACAGTACTTTTTTCTGATATGTTGTTAGCCATTGCTAAAAACAGCTCCGCTGTAGCAATAGCATCTAGCATTGAATGATGCGCTTTATACCTTGGCATATTATATTTTCTACATAAATTAAATAATCTCAGTTCATTAGACCGATAAGATAAATTTTGCCTGTCAAACGTTCGTTTTGCTAAATATTGAGTATCTATCACAGGGATAACAAAGTCCGTCTCGTAAAATTCTCTACATAATTTATTTAAGAACCCCAATTCTATGTGTGCATTATGAACAAGTAACACCTTTCCGCTCAAGCGCTTTAGTAGCTCTGGCAAGGCGTTGGTAATGCTGATACCTTTCTTCAATTCATTGTCGGTAAGATTGTGAATAACAACACTTGTATTTGTTAGCGCATGCTGCGGCTTAATTAGTTGGTGATAGCAAGAACTAAGTTCAATCCCCATCTTTACGACATTCACGGCACCGATACTCACAATGCTATCTTTGTTAATGTCTAACCCTGTCGTTTCAAAATCAAGTGAAACAATATCAGCGTCTATAATTAGCTGGTTATTACTAGGGAATGGACTCTCCAAATATGCTTTCATAACAGGAGAATTTGTATGTTTCAGTAACTGTTGCCTAGTATAGTTTTTGCCTAGCAACCATGACAAAAACATTAGCCTACCCTTGATGCAGGATATCGGTTTTCAATAAACTTTTGCATTGTTTTTATGATAGAAAATGCATCTTTTAAGTGGTTTTTCTCAATACCGGACAGTTCCTTTATCGGTAGATAATTATCAGCGTCTAAACCACTACGTATATTTTTAGCTTGGTGCCTTATTCGCAACGAGCCAATGTATTCAAGCGCGTCGATTAAATTACTATGCATTTCTTCGCTTAGTGCATGACACTTAAAAGCTTGTTCTAATCTTTCTGTAGTATTGCACGCTTTTATCCCATTTTCTAAAGCGACAATACGAGCAATATCAGTTATCGGTACAATACCGCGATGTTTAATATCCAGCGTGTTTTTATGATTATCATCATTGATCATGACAAAATTTTTAAAAAACCCTAATGGTGGTTGATGTGTTAATGCATTTCCAACCATTTGTGATAAAAAATTCTCATTGTTATTAGCTTGTTCCATGATTTTAGTTTGCAACGTATTAAACAATGAAAAATCACCATGCACAGGCCGCATATCAAAAAATATACTTGATAACATTAATGCTTTAGGTTCAGGGGTATTGATCCAGCTTGAAAAATTTTCTATCCATTGATTTAGTGGTTGACGCCATTGCTGATTACTTGCCATTGCATTTCCAGGGCAATAAACATAACCACAAGCATTCAATCCATCACAAACATAATTCGCTAGATTTCTGAAGTAAGTTTCATGTTCAGTGGTACATTGGTCAGAAATAATCAGTGCATTATCTTGATCTGAATGTGAAGTTTGTTCATTTCTAGCTTGTGAACCTGCTGCCATCCATACATATTTTACAGGAGGCGCGCCATGCTCTTTCTCGGCTAATTCTATCAGCCGTGAAGTTATCGCATCAGTGATTGATGAAAACACTTCACCGATATGTTTTGCAGTTGAACTAGACAATGATAGCTGCAACTGCAACTCAGGTAAGCGGCTACTTATCTTCATTAATGTCTGTAGAGAGTTAGCTTGATAAATATCTGAGGCGATTAGTGCAGGACTTGTGCTTAAATGGCGGATAACATCTGACGTGGTTATCATGCCTACTGGCATATCTTCATCCATAATAGGTAAATGATGAATATTAAATTTAGTCATCAACAGTAGTGCTTCAGAAAGCAAGCTCGACCTTTTTACCGACTTAACTTCTTTCGTCATAATGACGCTAACTGGCTCGTTGTAATCGATACCAGCAGCAACACAGCGGCTTTTAACATCACGATCAGTAACAAGCCCTTCTAATTTATTATTTTTAGTCACTATAATTGATGAAACATGTTCATCAGTCATTATGATAGCTGCATCACGAATTGAGGTTGCTATATCGACGATAACTGGGGCGTGAGCGGCCAAACCACTAACTTCTAATTTCATTGCGCTTAAATCGCGCATACCTTCCGACTGAGCCATTTCTACGGCATGACGTAGCCGTTCATTTATTGACTTATTAAACTGATTCCTAAATTCTGCACACTGAGCTTGTAGATCTTTTATATATTCATAATTTATTTGATAAACCAACAAATCTTCAGTACAAATGCCACATAAAGCTTTTAAGTCTTTGTCTTTTTTCCTCGAAACTAAATAGTTATCTCCTGCAGCCAGCTTATCAACTAATTGACCTTGTTCATTACGTAATTCAATTTCACCCATGCGAACAACACATAGTGTATTTTTTTCAATTAGCGAGTCAGGGAAAGGGCTACCTTGTTTAAAGTAACGTATGGTTATTTTTTTTGGTAATTCATTTAACAGCGTTGCATCTAACACATCAAACGGGTGATGTTTAGCCATGAAATCTCGAATTTCAATTAATTCAATTTCCATAATATTTATTACTGATTATTTTTTTGTAGTTTATCAAAAACCTGCCAGCAATAAAAAACCCCGTAAAGGTTTATCTTTACGGGGTTTTATTATTTGCAGCAAATCACACTAGTGCTCTGTTGCTGCTGGTGCTCCTGCAGGAATACGGATATCTTCAACCAAATGTTGAATATGTTCCGGTGGTGCTGCTGTCATTTTAGATACACCAATAGCCACTGCAAAGTTAGCGAGTGCCCCCACGCAACCAAATGCATTCGGTGAGATTCCAAAGAACCAGTTTGGTGACATATCACCAAGGAATGAAGTGTCTGGTATAAACATTATGCCCTTATGCTGGAATACATAAAGCATAGTGATGCCAATACCAGTCACCATACCAGCTACGGCTCCGGTGCGATTTACATTTTTATTAAAGATGCCCATCATCAACGCGGGGAAAATAGATGAGGCAGCTAAACCAAACGCTATCGCAACCGTGCCAGCCGCAAAATCGGGTGGGTGCAAGCCGAAATAACCTGCCGCACCAATTGCTCCGGCCATTGCAATACGCCCTGCCATTAACTCATGACGCTCAGTGATATCCGGTTTGAATATCCCTTTTAACAAGTCATGTGAAATTGATGAAGCGATTGCAAGCAATAAACCAGCCGCGGTTGAAAGCGCTGCAGCTAGCCCACCTGCAACAACAAGGGCAATGACCCAATTAGGTAAATTGGCAATTTCAGGGTTTGCTAACACCATAATGTCACGGTCAACCTTAACCATTTCATTACCTTTCCAGCCAAATGATTCAGCTTTCTCAGCAAACTCTTTATTCTTGTCATTGTAGTATTGAATACGGCCATCACCGTTCTTGTCTTCAAACTTCAATAAGCCTGTAGATTCCCAGTTTTTAAACCACTGAGGACGGTTTTCATAAGCTATATTTCCTGTTGCTTCCCCAACTGGTCCCGTCTGAATTGTGTTCATCAGATTCAAACGAGCCATTGAACCCACCGCAGGTGCTGTCGTGTACAAAATTGCGATGAAGACTAATGCCCAACCAGCCGTTACACGTGCATCTTTGACTTTAGGCACAGTGAAGAACCGAATAATAACGTGAGGTAAACCTGCCGTACCAATCATCAATGTCAAAGTGTAAGCAAACATATTCAGTTTGCTTCCTAACACCTGGGTCGTGTATTCGTTAAAGCCAAGCTCTGAGACAACCAGGTTTAGCTTATCCATCATGTAGGTATTACCTTCTGCCATCGTGCTTAAAATACCTAGCTGAGGAATTGGGTTACCAGTAATATTTAAAGATATGAAAATAGCAGGTACGGTGTAGGCAAAAATCAATACGCAATATTGAGCAATTTGCGTATAAGTAATTCCCTTCATACCACCCATTACCGAGTAGATAAATACGATGGCCATACCGATGTAGAGCCCAGTGTCATAGTCAGTTTCAAGGAATCGAGAGAACGCAACGCCAATCCCTTTCATTTGACCAATAACATAAGTGATCGATGCCAAGATAAGACAAATCACCGCAACAATACGTGCAGTACGCGAGTAGTAACGTTCACCGATAAATTCCGGCACGGTGAATTTGCCAAATTTTCTCAGATAAGGTGCAAGCAACAAGGCGAGTAATACATAGCCTCCTGTCCAACCCATTAAGAAAACTGATGCGCCATAGCCATTAAAAGCAATTAAGCCCGCCATGGAAATAAAGGATGCAGCCGACATCCAATCAGCTGCGGTGGCCATGCCATTTGCAACAGGGTGAATGCCCTTGCCGGCAACATAAAATTCACCGGTTGTCGAAGCGCGCGCCCAAAATGCGATGCCTATATACAGCGCGAATGTTGCACCGACAAAGGCGTAAGTAAGTGTGGTTAATTCCATTGTCGTTTCCCCTAATCTTCGTGAACGTTGTATTTACGATCAAGTGCATTCATTTTTTTTGTATACACAAAGATCAACGCCAAAAAGACATAAATAGAGCCTTGTTGCGCGAACCAGAAACCGAGTCCTACGCCACCGACACGAATCGTATTTAGGGTATCGACGAGAATGATGCCAAACAGGAATGACACCGCAAACCAGATAGTAAGTAACACGACTACTAGTCGCAGGTTCTCCTTCCAGTAATCAGAATTCTTATTCATTGTTATTCCCCAAGTTACTGTTTTTGTTATATGTATCTACTGGGTATTTCGCTGCACACGCTGTTTCGCTATCCCTGTGCATCATATTAGTGCTTAAAATGATTCCTCAAAATATACCAACATGTGACGCCAACACAACAACTTTATTTATATGGGAATAGAATATTAATACGAACTAATGTACTCGATTCTTTGACCAACTGTTTTTTTAGAGCGTGAAACTTACATCAACATGTCATATTCTTTTGTCATCTGAAAAAGGAGTCTTGCGTGGAACAATCCAAAATCAATGGTAGTTGTTTGTGTGGAAAAGTGACTTACCAATACGTCGGCCACAGTAAAGTATTCCAATACTGTCATTGCTCACGTTGTCAAAAATTCACCGGTACTGCGCATGCGTCTAATATCATTCTTGATCCAGAGCAGTTTCAGTGGACTAAAGGCGAACAATTTGTAGGCCGGTATGAATTACCGGATGCTAAGCATTTTGCGACGAGCTTTTGTAAAAATTGTGGGTCATCGTTGCCATGGAAAACTAAAACAGGCAAAGCAATGATTGTTCCTGCCGGGACATTAGATGATGATCCAAAAGAGAGCCCTGTTCACAACATATATTTTTCAGACAGGGCGCCATGGTACAAAGACGCAGCATCATTAATCAAATATGAAGCATTACCTACTAAAAAGTAATTTTATATAAGACTAAGCGTTGCTTGTTTTGAATTTGCTAGTGAATATATGCTTTTAGAGCATTCTCACTTTTTCAAGCATTTCTTGTGCATGGCCTTCAGGCGTCACACCATAAATGACTTCGCGTAAAATTCCATCTTTGCTAATCAAAAATGTTGAGCGAACAATGCCCATTTTTTTAATGCCATTTTTTTCTTTTTCCTGCCAAACGCCATAAGCAGCACATAACTCCCCGCTTGTATCTGCCAGCAAATCAATGTTAAGTCCAAATTTATCAATAAAATCTTTATGACTGTCACATGAGTCTTTACTTACACCAAAAATAACAGTATCTAAATCAAAAAAATCACCTGCTAATGCAGTAAATTGGTTCGCTTCTATCGTGCAGCCTGGTGTGTCATCTTTAGGATAAAAATATAACACTACATTTTTGCTCCCTTTATAATCAGACAAACAGATTATTTCACTGTTCTGATTAACGACACTAAATTCAGGTGCAGTTTCGTTTTTCTTAAGCATAGTTATTACCTGTTTTATTTAAGCGAGTATGTTACCTAACCGGCGTCGACAATCCTTTGCAAGCTGCGGTTCATTGGGTTCAAGCATATCTGCGAGTGAAATGATCATCTCACGTGCTGCCCCTTCTTTAAATTCTGGCTCACGCATTAATATTCCAAACAAACTATCTAAGGCCTGTTGATAATCATGCTCTGCCACCAAACAGATCGCCAAATCAAAGTGCGCCTCATGATCGTGATTATTTTCACTGATACGATTTTGTAATGCCAATTTGCCTTCAGTTTTTGAAGCAAGATCATGGATAGTTAATTGTCCAAGCAAGCCTCTACCGGTATTAGTCTCTTTATCTGCATCCGGCAACTTATTAAATAAATCCGTTGCTTGCTCTAGTTCACCGATGTCTATGAATATCTGCACCATATCCATTGCAACACGTGTGTTTGTCGGATCTTGCTGAATTGCCTGTGTAAGCAGGGCAATTGCCGCCATAGTGTCGCCAGCAATGTGCTTGTTGCGAGCTTGTTCTCTTAGTTCATCTGACTGCGCCATTATTATCACTCCAAATTTATCGAGTTAAAGATAGATATCTTCGCTTCCTGACTGCCAGATTTTATGTTGCTTAATTGCTTGCTTAAACCAATCAGTATCACTAATCGCTATTAGCCACTGCTTTAATTTTTGATAGGGTGAATTATCAAACCACTTTTTATCAACCATCGCGAATTCTCGTACCAATGGAAATACGGCAATGTCTGCAATGGTCATATGAGGCGCTAACAGGAACCGGTTGTCATTGAGCATGTCTTCCAATTCCTCAAGAAATTCTTCGCCACGTTGACGATAATATTCCATTGTATGTTCAGGGTAACTTTCAGGATCTTTATATTGATCCAGATCTTCTTTAAATGAGTAGTCATTGGTCTCTACTAGCATTTCTGCATCGCTTAGATATTCATTATCACTACCTAGCCAATTATTCGGATCATCTTGTTGTACTGCCCACTTAACAATATCCCAACTCTCATCAAAATATTTATCGTCTGTTATTACTAGTGATGGCACGGTCGCATGAGAAGAAACCGCGAGTGCTTCTGCTGGTAAATCATCAAGATCGACCTCACGTAAAATTATTTTTAAATTGGCGTATTTCAATGCCATATGTGCGCGTAAGCAGTATGGGCAACCATTGTAACTATAAAATATTGGACTTGTTGACATAAATTTTACATCTTTAAATTTTGAGGGTCATGTTGTCGAGGGTAAAGCCTTACTAATTTTAACTTTCTTCGGCAAATCCGAATGCTTTATCATGAACATAGACCAGCTTGCAGTCTTCAATATATTTAGCATCATGAATACGACCCGCTTTAACGTATCCAGTATCACCTTTACAAAGGATGACAACATTCCCGTCTTCAACAAGCTTGCCATCTTGTTTTAAATAAAATTGAATCGACATTTTACCTTCAACAACAACGGTCATATCATCACCAGGATGAGAATGTGGCGGTTCTTCTGAACCCGCTTCCCAACGCTCTAACATCACTTCAACCCCATCCGGATTAGCTGGATATGTAGTTCTAAGCGTAAAGCCATTTGGCGTATCGGGTGCAACAACATGGTTATGCCATATCTGGCTTGTTTCACTTGTTACTTCGTGTGCATTTTCCATTTCAATTCCTTAATCAATGTATTGAGCTCTTGGCTATATTCAACAATTTTACGGGACAGTGGGATTTCTTTCAAAGAAACAGGAACTTTTGCTATTTTTAACCCTCAATAGAGTATGCCTACACCTACAAAGTTATACATTTTCTTTGCTATCTTACTTATCAGCCACTCTGCTTACGCAATACAACCGAATATAGAGTTTATACCTGTCCCTGCTGGTAGTTTTGTTATGGGTACGCCAGATCTCGACGATGCTCAAATAGAGATCCCGCCTGATAATCCAATTTCTATCACCGACGAGCAACCTGCACACAACGTTTCATTATCTGGCTTTGAAATAGGGAAATATGAAATAACCCAAGCTCAATGGTTCGCCGTTATGGGCTCAAAACCTGGCCCTGATAGTCATTGGCAACATCCTAAATGGCAGCAACTACCCGTGGTATCAGTCAGTTGGACGATGGCACAAGCATTTATTCGTGAGTTAAACATACAATCTAAGGCATTTCATTATCGGCTACCTACCGAAGCAGAATTTGAATATGTTTTACGTGATGGTAGTTCAGACTTACGTCCCTTTGATGCAGACGACATGGATAGTTACGCATGGACAATTACAAATTCAGGCGATAATGTACAACCCGTCGGGACTCTTAAGCCTAATTCGCTGGGCGTTTATGACACCTTTGGTAATGCATGGGAATGGGTTAATGATGAGTATCACGCTAACGCTTATGCCTCTCATCGCCGCGTTAACCCGCAGGGCTCGGCAATAACAACTGGGAAAAAAGTACGTAGGGGTGGCTCTTACCACTGTGCAAGCCATATTGTTCGTTCTGGCTATCGAGCGGCCGACAAGCCAACGCAACGTTACTCCGTATTGGGGTTTAGATTGGTTCGGGAAAAAAGATAATTAAAGTACTGCCCTAAATCTATTTCTTAACCCAGCTACCTGAGCTATTTTGTACGTAATGCCCAGATGAAGCTTTTTCAATTGCTTTTTTACCTGCTAACACTTCAACCACTTGTAACGACGTACCATTACGGCTTGCAATCGATTGATAATGTTTCTTACGCTCGTCGTTTACCTGTTTGACTACTGCAAGCGCTTCACCCGAATTTTTTACTACCGCTAGATAACCAGACTGTGTTTCGCCTACCAGCCCTTGGTTCTTCGCAGACTGGAGGTCAATGGCCCATAACGAAGAAGACAAACCCAACATACCAGCTAGGCTCATTCCAAGAAACAACGTCCATAATTGATTTAATCTTTTACTTCTTATCATAATAACCCCGCCAGCCTAGAACAGCTTGCTGTCTTTCGAAAACAAATCATCAAGATCTTTATCGACCTTCACCTTGATTTCGTGCTCAATTTTAACATTGAGATTAATAGTGATCGGCTTGTCTGGTGCTTCTACTTTCACTGCGCATCCTGCGAGTAAAATGGCTGCCGAAAAAAATATTATTGTTACTGTTTTATACATATTATTACCAGAACCTTACTGGCTATTTACAACTTTAAGATAGCACTCTAAGTTCAATTCTACCAGCTTCATTATTTATTTAACTGGCGTTTTTGGACACGCTCACCAATTTTTTCACTAATCTCAGAAGCTAACCGAAGACTACGTAGTAGCTCTAAGATGTTATCTTCAATATCTATATTTAAATGGACAGGTCTTCCGGCTTGAAGTTCCGGATTACTGCCTTCAAGACGGACTTTCATTCGCAATAAGCCATTTGGCGCGTAATTTAAAGCCGCTTCCAATACCTTATAACTAAAATCATCCATTGCCGTGACCAACATCTTTAACCCTGCGTTAGATTCCGCCATACCTCGAACCCGTTGATTTGCGCTGTACTTTAATTTTCCACCCGGTTTTCTCGCGGCAAGGCGGCCATTTTGCATGAAAATTCCTTTATCCGTCAGTACCAACGGTAACTCACCATCAATAATACCTGAACCAATCAGGCCCTGTTTCTTTTCTAACTTAAGTAGTTCTTCAACATCTACGCCGGTTACTTGCAACGTAAACGGGTTTGTTGTGCGCGCAAGATCAAACTTTAAATCATTTCCTGTCATCTTGCCGCCCAAAACGTTCATCGTAAGGTCACTAATCTTGCCACTTGGTTTGCTTCCACCCGGTACAATCAGCTCTGCGCTTAAAGCAATATCAGTAATTGCTGTACCAATGTTTAGTTTATCTACACGAAAATCATTTCGAGATTTTATATATAATTTGCCTGCCCCTTTTGCATCTAACGTACCTGCCAGACCTGTAAAATTTAAATCGCCATATTCTCCACTGATATTTTGTAACGTCATTGTTGCTTGCTGTGAAAAAGCGCTAAAACCTTTTTTCCATAAGGCTTTTCCTACAACGCCAATGTTGCCTGCATTCAGTGATAACTTAGTAGGCCAATCACTATATGTATCAGCAAACACGGTAGCATGTTTGTGCATATCGATAGGTTCAAATCGATAGGTTGCCTTCCCTGTATTATTTTTTAGTTCTTGTGTTGCCTTTATATGTACGATCGCACCATCTTTTGGCGCAACCAATGCTAGCTTGGCATTAATTTTGTGATTCGATGCATCCACGCTGCCATGCACTCTGTCGAGCTTAATCTGTTTCGCTGACTTATCATTACCAACATTGACTACCCAGTTAGGTATCACAACGTCCATGCTTGCAGCCCAATCTGTGTTGTTACCTACAAGTGATGTCAATGCAATATTAGCTTTTGAAATATTGATACTGTTTTTATTATTGATCACTGAAGGGACTGTAAGTGCCAACCTGAATGGTTCACACGACCAACTTTTTTCATCTAGCTGATAACGACACTCAGCCTTCGTCCGCAGGTTTGCTTGGGCTGACTTAACATAGGTCTTATCTATTTTTATTTTCTTTAACGAGCCATGTCCGCCTTTTGCAATAGCCCACTGTACTTGTTTATTATTTACTGTGGATTCAAATGACATATCGATTATTGCTTGTTTACCAATCCCCTTAAGATCAGGGATTTGTACTACCAAGTTCCCTTTAGATTGCCAGGTTGGGCTGTTGTTGGAATCTACAGACAATGGCCCATGTGCCGTTAACTTGCCGCTTGTTCCTTCGGGGATCATGCTTAATCCCCACCGCTGAAGTTGCTGCTGTAATTTCTTAACATCTATGTCTACACCAACCTCTGTGAGTAACCCATCATCCACTGATGTCCATGCCCCAGAATTCAATGTGACATAGGAAATAGGCTCAGAGGGTGTCTGCATATCAGACAAAGCAAGCTTAGAATTACCCGTTGGCATCAATTCAAGTTCAAGCCGTTGCGTACCATAGTCTTTCGTCTTAATATCAAAACGCGCGCTCGCCGAATCCTGCAATGTGTTTAACTTTCCGCTAATTTCGATATGTCGACTTTGACCATCTTCAGACAACTCAATCGAAAGCAGTTCAAGGAAAAGGTTTTTAAAGGGTATGGCTGATAGCCATTTCTCTGGTGAAGGAATATCATTTTGAACATTTTCTTCGCGACTTGGTAAGGTCTCAATATGCACTGAGATTTTGCGCGCATTAACTGAGTCTAGTTTTGCCTTAAACAAATCTGAAAGCACATAAGACACGTCCATGTCTTGCGATGAGTAGGTGTACCGCCGTGCATTTTTTTCAATTACAAACTTTAACTTATTAATCTGAGTTGCTTCTAAACCAACATCGTTCAGTTCAAGCTCAATAGCAGTTGCACCCAAGCCTTCAAGCTTGGCAACCGCAACGCTTTCCAATAAGGCTGGCAACTTCGCATACACGAGCAAAGCGGCTACACTAACCGCGATAAAAATAGCAATAATAAGACGTCGCCACATTAGAATAAATTCATGCTTCATATAATGTTAGGTAATATAAATCAGAGTACACCATAATGAATTATTGTGCTGCCCATAAAGTACCGTGCATGACATAAACCTAAACTAGTGAAAAGCACCGAACAACAAACGCTCAACATAATCAATATAATAAGCACACTATGCATCCACCACACATCCAAATTTAATGCTAATGCTAATGCTAATGCTAATAAGCCTGTTGCCAGCAATATTGAATTAGCCTACATGCTAACCCCCTCGTTACAAATTGCGACGCGCGTTGAACACGCCAAAGAAGTGAGCGACGAACCAGGGCGCCAGTATGGCGTATCCGGAACGTGGGCAGCTAACAGTCATCTCACTGTTGTTATTGAGTATCTTTATGGGAAATATAAAAATGGTTTTGTTCAAGACAGTAGTGGTCATGACATAAACAGTCGTCGTCAGCTGGGGCTGAAACTTTCATTCGAATTCAAAATTTAACACTTAGTGCTATTTCTCAAAACGTGTTACGCCATCTCACTCTGATAGTTTACAACAGACTCATAAAATCAGTGGGTGTTTCTTCGCCGGTATCAAAAGCCACTTGATCGGTAACCTCTTGCCACAACCAATAATCTATTTCTTGTAATGCTAGCTGCTCAGTCGGTATCGTTTGATCAAGACCACTCACGACGACCAATGTAATTGCGACAGCCGTCAACGCCGCCGCCATTGCCACTGGCCAACGGGGTAACCCCTTTGTTTGTTTGGCAACCGGCTGTGCTGGTAGGTTATTGACAATCCGTGTAAGCAAGACTTCATCAAGTGGTTCATGCGCGTGTGATTCCAGCAACATTGCATCCAGTTGTTTCGCTTCATCCATACGCTGTTGTAACGAAGCCGATGATTTAAGACAGGCGATCGCGGCAGCGCGCTCCTGCTCAGGCCAACATTGGGTATTACTTCCATAAGATTCAATCAGTTCGACAACCCGTTCGATGCTGATATCAGTATGTATTGTAGTCGGCATTATGATTCACCTCGTTGCTGACTTATATTTTGTTTCAAACCTCGGCGGCCTCGACTCAATAACGATTCGAGCGCATCTACACTCACGTCAAGAATCTCTGCGGCTTCGCGGTTACTCATCGCATGGTACACAGTCAATAAAATTGCGCTGCGTTGGCGCTCTGGTAAATCCTGCATCGCATTGTTTAATTGTTGCTGCTTTATACCTTGCTCATAGTTCTGTTCTGGCCCGTGACCTATCGATGTGAGTTCTTCAACCGCTTGTTCGCTCTGAGCAGGTTGTCTACGTAAATTATCCATACTTAAGTTATAAACAATCCGCATCAACCAACTACGTAGAGATGAACCTCGATCCTGCCACTGGCTCGCTTTAAGCCAGAGTCGCGTTAAAGCTTCCTGCACAATATCCTCCGCCTCACTGCGCATAACATAGCGTCGCGCAAAACTGAGCATAGCGGGCATGTGTCGACGAGCCAATTCCGTAAACGCTGGCTTATTGCCTTCAACAATACGCAACATCAACCCATGATCAGTTTCTCCTGACCATGGGCTGAGTGGTAATACTGCTGTTTTCTCGGCAGCCAGCATCTTTGCGAGCCGTTTATTTTCCGCCGCGTGTTTTACCATGGATCTTGTTACGGAATGCGTTAACTTCATCTGTCGTTACTACCTGGTCGTTATTCGCGTCAATGCGCTTAAACCAGTTTGACCATGCTGTTAGGCTTTCGTTCTTGCTGATCTGTCCATCACCATTTGCGTCCATACGTTTAAACATACGTTTCTTATGATGTTTACGTTTCTTACCGCTAGCAAATTCGT
>Ga0316207_10000444_pt1 | contig 68989 bp, 65 predicted proteins | sample 6weekpyrite_MG_FD_204943 | JGI IMG/M metagenome (GOLD analysis project Ga0316207, IMG submission 204943) | Microbial mat bacterial communities from mineral coupon in-situ incubated in ocean water Damariscotta River, Maine, United States -... | ecosystem: Environmental > Aquatic > Marine >... | reverse complement strand
AAGCAGGATTACCGCCGCTTTAATATAGAAGGTATCGAACCCGGCGATGATTACGCCGCCATGCGCCAGGCATTACAGCGCCGCTATGCGCGCATGAAAAAAGCCAGCAGTGAAGATAGCCAGGTCAAAATGCCCGACATCCTCTTTATTGATGGCGGCAAAGGCCAGCTACGGCAGGCGGTTGAAGTGATGGATCAGCTGCAAATTGATAACATCCTGTTAATTGGTGTCGCCAAAGGCGAGGGGCGCAAGGCCGGGCTGGAAAAGCTGGTGTTTAGTGATGGCCGCGAAGATTTATACCTGCCAGAAGAATCCATCGCCTTTCACCTTATACTGAATGTGCGCGATGAAGCGCACCGCTTTGCGATTAGCGGGCACCGCGCCAAGCGTGAAAAAGCACGGCGCACCTCACCACTGGAAGCCATTGCCGGGCTGGGGCCAAAGCGTCGACAAAACCTCATTAAACACTTCGGTGGCATACAGGGCGTAAAACAGGCCGGGGTAGAGGATTTGGCCAAAGTACCGAGTATCAGTAGAAATCTCGCGCAAATCATTTATGATGTGCTGCGTTCTAAATAGCGTAAGCTGTATCAATTATTCACTTAATAGCAAAACCATAGCGAACACATGCACCTGAACATACCCAATATACTCACCCTCTCACGGCTCGGCTTTATACCCATTATTATGGTCTGCTTCTACCTGCCGTTCGAGTGGGCAAGGCCCGCGGCGGCATGGTTATATGGTTTTGCAGCGGTTACCGACTGGTTTGATGGCTACCTCGCGCGCAAACTTAACCAGACATCTGCGCTGGGCGAATTTCTCGATCCGGTGGCCGATAAACTCATCGTTGCCGTGGCGCTTATACTTATCGCTTCAGAAAACGCGCCGTATCATGGCATTGTGATTATTGGCACCTGCGTAATCATCGGCCGGGAAATTACCATCTCCGCACTGCGTGAGTGGATGGCCACACTGGGGCAGCGTTCAACCGTCGCCGTTTCCATGATGGGTAAAATCAAAACCGCCGTGCAAATGCTCGCGATTGGCTTTCTCCTGCACCAGCAGCCATTTTACGGAGTAGACACTCGAATCACCGGTGTAATGCTGCTGGTGATTGCCGCGGTGCTCACTGTTGTATCCATGCTTATTTACCTGAAAGCCGCCTGGAGCGTAATGCGCAAACACGGGTAATATACTGATTGTTTAAGCTTTTTTTAATAAAAACCAAAAATATGCTTGACGACAAAGAGTGGATACTTATAATAGCGTCCTCTGTTGAGGCAACTAACCAGAAACAGATCAGGCGGGTGTAGCTCAGTGGTAGAGCATCTCGTTGCCAACGAGAATGTCGTGAGTTCGACCCTCATCACCCGCTCCAAATTTCGATGCTCAGCAATGGCTCTGAGCACCAAAAAAAAACCTCGCCAGTCGAGGTTTTTTTATTTATGAAAGAATCTGGCGGGATAGCAAAGTGGCTATGCAGTGGATTGCAAATCCATCTACCTCGGTTCGACTCCGGGTCCCGCCTCCATTTTAAAGTCATCTGCCCAGGTGGCGTTGTGGTGGACTGTCGTTGCAAAGCGACCGAATACGGAATGCAACAAATTATGGGTGTGGTAAAAAAGTCATCTGCCCAGGTGGCGAAATTGGTAGACGCAAGGGACTTAAAATCCCTCGGTAGAAATACCGTGCCGGTTCGATTCCGGCCCTGGGCACCATATCTCGGAATTTCCGAATCGGAAATTCCATGAAAAACCGCTGAAACGCTGCCCCGTCAAAGGTTATGTGTTTCATGCTGTTTCATCGCGTTCTTTGACATCCCATTTATTTGTTGGCAATATTGTTGTACTTCGGTTCGATTAAGGGTTGTACCAACAAATGATTACGGATGGCTACAGTGGCAAGCTTTCAGCTATGCAGGTTAAGCAGGCAAAGCCCAAGGAAAAGACTTATAAACTGTCTGATGGGCATGGGCTAAATCTCGAAGTACGGCCTAATGGCGCAAAATACTGGCGTATATCATATAGGTACCAACAAAAACAGAGAACCTTGGCCATTGGCGTATTCCCCTTCGTTTCGCTGGCAGAGGCGAGGGTGGAGCTATTTAAGGCTAAAAAGCTGCTTAGGCAGAATATCGATCCAAATATTCACAAGCGCCAGGAAAAAGCGGCGGCAAGTGAAAACACATTCAAAGAAATGGCAGAGCAGTGGCATACCAAGGAAAAGGGGCGATGGTCTGATAATCATGCCAAGCGCGTACAACGCACCATCAAACTCGATGTTTTGCCTTATCTAGGTGATATGCACATCAAATCCATCAAAACCTCAGATGTCCTACATGTTATTAGAAAAATAGAGTCCAGAGGGGCGCTCGATGTAGCCAGCCGCGTAAAGCAGTTCATTAACTTAATATTCTGTTATGCCATACAGTCGGGTTATGCTGAATTAAACCCAGCGGAATCACTAAAAAACGTCATACAAACTCGTAAAGTTCAGCATCGAAAAGCCATTCACGAAGAAAACTTACCCGCGTTCTTAAAGGCTCTAGAAAGCTACCATGGCTACGAATTAACTAAATATGCACTTAAGCTGCTGGTGTATACATTCGTCAGGCCAGGGGAGTTACGATCAGCAGAGTGGGTAGATTTTGATTTTAATAAGTCAATTTGGCGTATTCCTGCAGCAAAAATGAAAATGAAGGAAGAGCATATAGTGCCTCTTTCAACGCAGGCTGTAGCACTACTGGAGCATATTAAGCAGAAGACGGGAAAATTCAATTATGTTTTCCCTGGAGCGCATGATTCTAGGAAGATGATGAGTGAGAATACGCTCAATTTTGCCATACAGAAACGAATGGGATTTGACGCAACGGCGCATGGCTTTAGAACAACGGCTAGCACGATTCTAAATGAGGCTGGCTTTAGGGTTGATGTTATAGAGCGCCAGTTGGCCCATGGTGAGCGAAATAAGGTGAGGGCTGCATACAACAGGTCTCAATATTTGTCAGAGCGTGTGGAGATGATGCAGTGGTACAGTGACCATATTGATAAGGCCAAGCAGAAGTCATTAGATAAGTAGCAGGTGAGTCGTTGATATGGGCTTAAGGATGCTATTTAAGGCTGTTTTACCGTAGTTTAAGGCGATTAATGGCTTGCTACCCCCCCCCCCTTGATTTCAAAATCCAAATAAAAAGCATTTTTACAGGTATACCGTCCATTTTTCATGTCAAAATACGCTAAGTTGTTGATATTATTGGTTTTTTATGGTAAAATAATGTTAATGGTGCTGTACTGTAAGCTATTGTTTTTACTAGGTATTTTGTGTGTATTTGAAATAAAAAGCTATCAAGTCACATAAAAACACCAAAAGAGGCAAAATTGGCCTAAAAATACGGTTTCAAGCCATTGATACAGTGATCTTCCGATTCCTGTACGTACCCCACAAAGACTCTATATCTGTGCTTATGATGAGCCGTACCAGCTCATATAGCCTTCTATTGCCTGGTGAAAACCTAGCTATATAGATAGCGCGGTATACCTGTCTTTTTCATAAAAACCCAGTCCTTGTGGCTGGGTTTTGTCGTTCTATACAAAGGGAAAATATCATGAAAATAAATCAATGTGGTAGTGCACTCACAGTAAGTGATGAACTGGCCAACATAATTCAATATGAAATTGATCGCTCAAAAGTGGATGCATCTAACGGAGTCGTTGTTAGCTTCAGAGACCCAGAATACAGTGCTAAAACAGGTGGTTTTCACCCAGTTGAGATAGCAGTACATAGTAATGGTTGTTTGGTGTATATCACTGACTTTAGTTATGCGGGAACACCACCGTTTGAAGAGTTAGTGAAAGAGCTAGATTTTGATTTCGAGCTTAAAGTGATCCAGCAATTAAATCGTGAATATCCACTTAATCAACGGTCTGGATTATTTGATCTGTGGCAGGAGAACTTTGTTAGCTACTATGGGATGGGTGTGTATCAAGTAACAGTGGGAGCATTGTTATGAGCGGACTAAAAGACCAATCAAAACACACATCTAATCAAGTTTTCAGAAAATCAGTAAAACGTAGATTAAAACCGTATTTACAAGGCCAATTAGACGCTTTTTGCGGTGTGTATTGCGTCGTTAACGCTGTCCATTATTTGTGTGGGCCAATTACACCATCACATGCAGAATTATTATTCATCAAAATCATGAAGCATCTGGAACATTCACGTTCAGCAATACGTCGTTTATCCCGAGGAACCAGGATTAAAGAGATATCAAAGGCTCTGGATAATATCATTGTAAAAGACTATCCAATCTGCAAATTAAAACCGTTCAATCGTAATATAACCGTGACTTTAGAAGAGCTATGGAGTGATTTGAGCGAGTTTTTATCCAGTGAAAATGGCATTGTCATCTTGGGTATGGATGGTAAACATGGTCATTGGAGTCTGGTTAGAAAGGTGACTAATAATAGTCTGCTGTTGTTTGATTCAGACGGGCTAAAGCGATTATCCAAACGGCACTGTGCAACAACAGAGAATGATACCTCTCTGCATGTATTATATCCAACAAAAGTGCTTTTCCTATGGATAGATACCGAAGGAGGGTTAAATGAATAACACGTTTAAAAGCAGTCAACAATGCGGGAAATACACCGTAAATGGTCTTATTACAGAAGAAGACATTCTGAATATGGCCATGAAAATAGCCAGTAAACGTTTATCCAAGCGTAGAGCATTAATTAACCCTGGTGAAGTCAGAAAACACTTGTCTGTTAAATTGGCACTGGTTGAGCATGAAGAGTTTAGTGTGATATTTTTAAACAATAAACACCGTGTTTTATCGTATGAAACCTTGTTTAAAGGAACAATTGATGGTGCTAGTGTCTATCCCAGGGAAGTGGTTAAAATGACGCTAAAGTATAATGCTGCGGCTGTGATATTAGTGCATAATCACCCTTCTGGTGAAGCCGATCCAAGTCGGCAAGATATCAATCTTACTAAACGTTTAACTGATGCATTGGCATTGATTGATGTGCGTGTTCTCGATCATTTTATTGTTGGTGGCAATGATGTCGTTTCTTTAGCTGAAGAAGGGCATATCTAAATACGACTAAACTTCATTAAATATATGTGATCAATACTAATTAATATTTAGACTTATCGATAAGTCACTTTTAAATTCCCAGTCTTTAACTAACCTAATTAAGCATACTTGAGAAACACCTGGCATTAAGTTTGGTGTGTTTTCGTGTGCCTGGAGAAACCCATGAACCGAGGTATAGCGATTAGAAATAAACAGTCTTTGATTAAGCAGATGGAAAATACAGAGGATGATCCATTTACTTCATATTTAGACGGTTTAGCCCCTAGCGGACGAAGATCAATGAGAAGCCAGTTAATTGGTGTTCTTAAATTAATGAACTATATAGATGACCCAGCATGTTTTCCATGGGGTAACTTAAAATATGCTCATATCAATAAAATAAGAAATATTATGTTAGAAAATGGTAAGTCAGCCAATACTATTAATACAACTGTGGCGGCAATCAACGGAGTACTACGTACTGCATTTAATATGGGATTGATGAGTGCTGATGAGTATATGCGCATTAAATTTGTTAAACGTGTTAATAGTCAAAGATTGCCTGTAGGACGAGAACTTAAACAAAGCGAAATTAGAAAAATGTTGGCCTGTTGCAAGAGAGATAATAATGTGCTCGGAGTTAGGGATGCAGCAATTATTGCACTAATGGCTTCCACAGGGTTGAGGCGATCTGAAGTCGTTAATCTAAATATTAAAGATTGTGATATAAAAAATAAGATATTGACAGTTAAGAAAGGAAAAGGTGATAGAGAACGAAATGCATTTATCGTTACTCCAGCTCAGAAGTTACTATTGAAGTGGATGAAGATAAGAGGGTATGTGCAAGGTGTTATGTTTACTCGAATTGCTTCAGAAAAACCTACTGATAATAAGCTTAGTAATCAGTCTATATACAATATTATAATAACGCGATCCAGACAAGCAGGAATTGATAAATGTACTCCTCATGATTTACGTCGAACATTAGTTACGCGTTTACTTGATGCGGGTGTAGATCTAAATATTGTTCGCCAAATAGTAGGACACCAAGATGTTAATACTACGGCACGATATGATAGGCGAAATGATGAATTTAAAAGTGTAGTTTATAATAAATTGATCGTATTTTAATAAAAAAATAATATCAATATAAGCGATTATTAATGTGGTTAATCGTCTGTTAACAACTATTTAGAGGCGATAATGGGAAGGGATCTATGTGCCCCTGACACCTGAAAGCTGACACATATAGCATGTCCTTCCATGTCCGTTTATAGTCAGAAGCGGACATGAAATAAATCCCTATCTCCACACCCCAAAGCAGATACTTTTGATGCCTACGAAGTCTACAAAGCATTTCATAAGTGATTGAAAATATTGAGAATAGAGTATATGTTATCCCTTAAAACACCGATAACAGGAACTTATTTCCGCTTTTTGTCATTTCAATAAAACACAGGGATCGCCTAAACTATTGATATGGTGAAGAAAAGTTATGGAATGAATGCATTTACTTTGTTCTGATAACAGGAATAAAGCTCCTTTAAACAGATGTTACGTGTAAAAAATGAACTGGTTAATCAATATATTTCAAGACTCATCTGATAAGGCAAGACTAATAACAACTTTAATAGCTGCGATTATTGCTATAGCTGTTGTACTTATAAACCAATGGTTCCATTCAAGAAGAGCAAGAAAAGAAACGCTCATTTTAAAAATAGAGGAAATATTTTCTTTAACAATAAAAATGCACCAATTAATTCTTACCATCCATGATCAGGTGCTTGGAAATAATGATTTTTCTAGAGAAGAAACCGTTAATCTACAATCAAATCATGTAGAGTTAGAGTCCGTCGCAACGTCATTAAGCATGTTAGCCAGTTTGTATTTCAGTAATCTAAGTCATGATATATCAATGATAAGAACGGAATATGATTCACTACATAAGTTATATATTAATGCAGAGACAATTCACGACTATGAAGAGCCTTCAGGAAAACATATAAGTTCTATTCGGCACCGTTTTCTTGAGCTAAATGGGAAAATTAATGAAACAATGAACAAGTCGATGCATTAAACTAACACATAACAAATCGTCCAAGCGGGACAACCAAAAAGCAGGTTGCCCCTTAACTCGGCTTTAGCTCTATAAAAAGGAAATCATGGAACTAGTTACACTAAAAGAAATTTCAATAATCTTTTCTATTTGGGTTGCAGTTTATGGTATTGACTCATGGAGAAGAGAATACGTTGGTAAAAGAAAAATGGAGCTGGCAGAACAAATTCTAGCTCTTTTTTACCAATCAAAAGACATTATTTCATACATTCGAAGTCCTTTTAGTTTTGGCGGGGAAGGTTCATCAAGAAAGAAAAATGAGCATGAAACTGAAGAACAAACAAAACTTTATAACCAGGCATATATCGTTTTTGAGCGTTATGAATCCAATAAAGACGTTTTCAATAAATTAAAGTCTCTTCGTTATCAATTAATGGCACTGCATGGACAAAACGCATGCCTACCATTTGACGACCTTAATAGCATCGTTCACGAAATATTTGGTGCTTCACGGCGCTTATCAAGATACTGGCTACAGCAAGGTCATAACAACCTAGGTACAGAAGAATTTAAAAGACACTTAGAAGAGATGCACAAAGCAGAGGACATATTTTGGGAAAGTGGTGAAGAAGACCCAATAATACCCAAGGTAGAGAAGGCAATTACTGATATCGAATCAATATGTAAACCAATAATAGAATCAAAAGGCACTTTATTCGGTATACTCAACTTAAACCTATTTAAAAAGTGCTAACAAGTCAGTTAAGTTTGCCCGTAAAAAACAAGTGCGTGATGCTCCGCAAAAAACGCTGCGCACCTCTTGCTCTAAGAGTTAGGCTATGAAATGAAGCTAGATACAGAAGTTGCAGATCTAATCAAATGGATTCTTACTGGATTGGCATGGCTTGTGTCAGTAGTTATTACATATCATGTCGGTAAGCGTGGAAAAGTAGATGACCTCAAGATACAACGCAGACACGAACTTGTTGAAAAATTATCCATTCTACTACAGGAAGATCATCAAACTCGTCAAACACTAGTAGCAGAATTTAATAGTAATTTCGAGCATCTGGACAGGCCCGAAGCATATGAAGCATTCGAAAAACATGAGTCTCTATACCAAGGAATGCGCACAGGTATAGAACGATGTGCCGAGCTCAAAATAGAGCTACGTAATATAAGTAGAGAAATTACAATTTATATAAATGAAGATTTACTTGGAGAAATCAACAAATATATAGACTCCACAAGCTTTTCATATATGACAGATGGGTTTGGTTTTTTAATAAACACTTACGGAAGATCATTTTTTGAAAACCTGCTAGACAAGAACAATCTAGATTTACAAAATTCTGCGTACTCTAAAATACTAAAAGGGCTAAGAAATGTCAGGCACTAGCCTAACAAGAACATAAAGTCGTTCGCTTTCGATCACTGGGACGCTCCTGACGTCGCGCCCCTTATGTAAACGTTAAACTTATAAAGATCTGCATCATGGATAGTAACGAAATAGGAACAATCAAAAGAAAAAAGGCCGCATCTGGAAAAGTTAGTTATGGTGAGGCGGTCGTTCTTCATGAAACAAGTCGTTCTAGGGTTACGTTTGTTCCGTTTTTTATTCCTCACTCAGACAGTACTGAGCTTTCTATAAAGATAACGACCTACAATAAGAAGAAAGATAGCTGGATTGTTAAAGAAGAGAAAACGATTACATTAAACGAAGCGGCTTCTCGAAAATTACTTACAGCACTTGGCCAACACTTAGAAGTTGCTAAAAGCAACGAAGATGGTAGTTACCTTCTATTAAAGGTAACAGAAGGAACCGCTGATATTGGCAGTCATGACCCGGTGCTAGTTGCAAATGCTTTAACGAAAGTACTATCTCAAGAAGATATTGTCCGCCATTTAAATCAAGCGGAGCTTAGTGACGAGCTAATACACTCCTTACGTGGAGCTATTCGGATAAGAGAGATGCAAGTGGCCGTTGCTGAACTGCGAGAAAACTTAGATAGAGAAGAGAGTGACGAGCATGTTTACCAGCAGTGGTGTCAAAATCACTCATGGGCATTTGGGAGTGCCTATGTAGTTAATGATGAAGTTCGAAATATTACAGCCGGCGACAATCTTGATTTACTGTTACCGACAGTTATCGCAGGTTATCGGGATCTAGTCGAGCTTAAACGGCCAGACATGAGCGTTTTACGATATGACTCCGCTCACAGAAATTATTATTGGAGTTCAGATGTTTCAAAGGCTATTGGCCAATGCCACAGGTATTTAGACGTGCTTCATGAAGTGGCAGCCAATGGCCTGAGAGATCACCCAGAGATAGTGGCGTATCATCCACGAGCAATCATCGTTATAGGTCGGTCAAACCAATGGCAGGATGCGGAGCTGAGAGCTCTTCATGGGCTAAATCACCGGCTATCAAGCGTTACCGTAATGACTTACGATCAGTTACTGGCTCAGGGAGAGAGGTTGCTCTCAATAGTTACTCCTGAGAACAAGCCAGAGCCGCTACCAGCAGACGATTGGGACTTTGACATTGATTTCTGAAAAACGTTTAGCAAACAATCAACCGGACCCCGCATTTCGTGGTTAGGGATAATTAATGAATGAACTTGAGCTTCGTAGTGAATTTGTCAAAAGTCTAGCTAATGAGAAAGGCTTTACTGATAGCTCACTTCGGGCAGAGCTTTTACTGCCAAAAAATGCCAGGATTGATTTAGTTTCACTAAATACTGATGACAACACCATAACAAGTTTGTTTGAGTTTAAATCAACCACATCAAATCATGATCTAAAAAACGTAGCCGACCAGTTATTAAATTATAAAAAGTTATTAGGTGGCACGAATGTTCCTGCTTACGTGGTTACACCATCAGATGGCGCTGAAGCATTATTCAATATTTATGCAGTAACAGATTCAGGAGAGCTTAAATTTATTAAATTTAGTGATTTTCCAAGCTATATATCGTTAATAAGCAGCGAAAAAGCATTAAATAAATCCACTAACAAAGCAGAAACAAAAGAAACCGTCGATAAGTTTAAGTTGTTGTGTTTTGCGGTTTCATTTATTACTTTTGTTCTTTTGGTTCTTGATATTGCAAACACTTTAAGGTTAAGCAGTGGACAGTTGTCATTATTTGCGATATCTATAGCACTAGTATTAATACCTTATGCGGCTAAACTAAAAATTCTTGGTATAGAGTTTGAGCGCAATGAACCTAAAAACAAACCATAACAAATGCATCGTGTCGTACGCATTCGCTCTCTGGGTCTCTTTGCTGCGCACTACATATGTAAACAATAGGCAATAAATGGGCATCATGAGTACACAGAATAGTCATAACTATTATCTTAATAAAAAAGATTATTTAATCTGTCAATCAATCCTAAATAAATTGGATGCGGAAGATGTAAAAAATATTAAGAGATATGGATATTGGCTTAATGCATTAGAGCAAGGAAAGATAGAACCCTTTTCAAAAGAGCAAGAATTGTTCCTGAAAGTTTGTAAAGGTGTGATTTCTCCACAAAATGACATTCAAAAATCTTGGGTAAATTTTATTAATATACGAAATAGTATTGTAAAGCCAAGTAAAAAATATAATAAGAAAAAAGGTATGTCTGCTGCATCAGCCAAGAAGAAAACTTTAAAAGAGAAAGCTAAAGAAATAGAAGATATGCATAAAGTTTCTGGGTATTATAATCAAACAATAAAAATTATTTATGGTAGCTCATCTGGTTCCAAAAGATGAATATATGCCTAACAAGAAGTTTGAGTTTGTTAGCTGTCGCTCACAGAATTCTGTGCATGAAGCGGCGCGCACCCCTCGACCTAGTCGTTCAGTGTCCGCCTTTAATGTAACTACCTAGTGTCGACTGTCCGCTAATCAGACGATTGTAACTAAGGGTTTACAGATAGTGAGCGATAAGTTATTGGTTGCCGATATTGTTGTTACGTTAACACTGTTTAACATAAGTCAATGTTTAAGGACTCATTAGAAAGCTATTAAAGGAATAAAATGATAGATTTGTTTAGAAAATATAATCAAAAAAGCATAGATGATAGACAGATTGATACTTTAATAGGCATCAGTAAGGGCCTGCTTGCAGATGGAAAAGTAGACCAATCAGAAGTCGAGTTTTTACAGAGCTGGCTGATTCAGAGTCGGCAAACGACCGATAATCCAGTAATAATCAATCTACTCAGCAAAGTGGATGCAATGTTGGAAGATGGGATTTTAGATCCAGATGAGTCAAATGAGCTGTTCAACTTACTTAGGTCATTAACGGGTGAAAAGTCCGAAATAAGTGAGCTCGCAAAAACAACATCATTACCTGTTGATCTCCCAGAGCCCAAGATTAGATTCGAAGATAAACTATTTCTGTTCACAGGAACATGTGTGTTTGGTACTAGGAAGCAATGTCAGTCAGCAATTGAAAGCTTAGGTGGAGTTAACGCTAATGGCGTAGTAAAGAAGCTCGATTATCTGATACTAGGTACCTATGTGACAGATAGTTGGATACACGAAAGTTATGGACGAAAGATTGAAAAAGCCATGCAATACCGAAGTGAAGGGGTTCCATTATCCATAATTACTGAAGAACACTGGTTAAACCAAGCTAAGCTCTAACTGGTTAAAGGGATAGATTTGGATTCATTGCCTAATATAATGACAGTCAATCCCTCATGGATTGGTTCTTTGTTTGGCGTCAAGCCTTTTACGCTTAGTATGGATGGTAATGAGCTGAAGGTTTTAATCGAAAACCAAATAGTCGATATAACCATGGAAAACCTACAGTATGGCTTAGTCGTTAAGAAAGGCTTATTCTTTAATACAGTCTCAATAAAAAACGCTTCTGCTACACATCATATCAGATGGGTGAAAAACAGTGATGCAAACAATATTGTTGACTTTCCACTCAATAAATACCATCAATATATTGCTAATGAAGTGTTTGAACTAAGTTCAAAGATTAAAGATTACTTATCATCTCATTATCCAAGAAAACGTATATTACTAACGTTCAAAGATGAGTGTTCTTCCTGGCAAAGACGATTTAAACGCTTACCAAATCCTGATGTTATTTCATATGATCAACGTTATGCCTTTATATTTGTCCAGTCATTCTCAGATATAGATAATTATAGAATAGAAAAATATCAAAAAGACTATGTGAGTAAACAGCTTAATTCTTACAGTACGTACTTCGATAACATAGAAAGTCACCCGCTAACACATCAGCAGCGTGTGGCATGTATAGCTGATGAAGATAGTAATCTGGTGATTGCAGGTGCAGGCTCTGGAAAGACCAGTGTTATGATGGGTAGAGCAGGGTATTTAGTTCAGTCTGGACAGGCAGATGCGAATCAAATTCTAATGCTCGCTTTTGGGCGTAAGGCGGCTGTTGAAATGTCAGAGCGTATTACTGACAAACTATCTGATATTAATATCAAGGCCAGTACGTTTCACAGTCTAGGGCAATTAATTGTCTCACAAGTTGAGGGTGTTAAACCGTCTCTTTCAAATCTGGCAGAGGATGGTATGGCGCTTACACGATTTGTTGATACCTGTTTTCAAGACTTAAAGAATGACCCTGTGTATCGTGAACGTGTCATCACCTATTTCTTAGAATATCAAAATGAAGAAGTTAATCCTTTTGAGTATAAGAAAGAAGGCGAATACCTACAGGCGCTAATCGATAATAATATTCGAACTCTAAAGGGTGAGCAGGTTAAAAGCTTTCAGGAATCTGTGATTGCAAATTATTTGTTGCGTAAAGGTGTCGAATACCGATATGAATATAACTATGAGCATGATACCCGAACACTGGATTATCGTCAGTATAAGCCTGATTTCTACTTGCCAGTTCAAGGAATATATATTGAGCATTATGGTATTGATGAGAACAATAGAACTGCGCCTTACATCGATCAGAAAAGCTATCTGGAAGGTATGGAGTGGAAGCGTAAATTACATAAAGAACATGGAACGATATGCATTGAAACCTTTCATTATGAGCACAAACGCGGTGTATTACTGAGTAATCTTCATAAAAAGCTTATCGAAGCTGGTGTAGAGCTTCAGCCGTTAGAAGATGACGCTATACTTGATGTTATTCAGCAACAGACTCAGGTTAGCGAATTTACAGGATTGCTGACGAATATGTTGAATCTGTACAAAATGGCTAATATGACGCCGGATAGGGTTATGCAGATGGCAGAGTTGACTCCGAATCCAGGGCGTTTTAGGGCTGCGTTTGAGTTACTGTTACCGATTGTTGATCAATATCAGCAACACCTCGATGATATGGGTGAAATTGACTTTAATGATATGATCAATCGAGCGATTGGATACTTGCGTAGTGATAAATATAAGCCCACATGGAAGTACATTATGGTGGATGAGTTTCAGGATATTTCTGGTCCTAGAGCAGAAATAGTTAAACTTCTTCAAGAGAAGAGTGAAAATAGTTCTATATTTTGTGTGGGTGATGACTGGCAAGCTATTTATCGCTTTGCGGGGAGTGATCTTATATATATGACAAGCTTTGAAGAACATTTTGGAACTACCTGTGTGACAAAGCTCGATATGACATTCCGTTTTAATAATAGTATTTCTGAAGTGGCTACTCGCTTTGTTACCCAGAACCCTGATCAGATTCGAAAAGCAATTAATACCATCTCCTTTGTTGATAAACCTGCTGTATCATTATTGAGAGCAAAAGAGGCAACTGAAGAAGAACGATTGCATAATCTGATACATGCTCTTGATGCAATTTCTAAACTTCAGTCAGAACCTGTTTTGTCAGTACTAATATTGGGACGATATAACTTTAATTTACCCAAGAGACAGTTTCTCACACAGTTACGTGATCGTTTTCATAATTTGAAGATAGATACATCTACTGTTCATGCGTCTAAAGGGAATGAGGCTGATTACGTTATATTAGTAAGTATACAATCTGGCGAGCATGGATTTCCTTCAGAAAAAATTACGCATCCATTATTAGAAGCATTATTACCTGAAATCCAGAAATATGAATTTGCTGAAGAAAGGCGGCTATTCTATGTTGCCCTCACTAGGGCAAAACACCGGGTATACATATTATGTGATATGTCTAAGCCGTCTAAATTCATCACTGAGCTTATTAGCAAGAAATATTCAATAGAGTTGATGGAGTTTGACGTTGATTCAAGCCAATTATTATTTGAACAACTTCATTGTATTCGATGTAAAACAGGTATATTAGTGCTGAGAAATGGTCAGCATGGCGATTTTTATGGTTGTACGCATTACCCTAGGTGTACACATGCAGAGAATGGATGCGATAGGTGTGGTGCACCTATGAAGCGAGAAGGCCGTTATAAAATCTGCACGGCACCGGCTTGCTCCAATTGGGTGCCAGTATGCCCTTTGTGTCAAGCTGAAATGATCAGACGTGATGGGCCATATGGTAGCTTTTGGGGTTGTAGGAATTATCGAAGACAAGGGATATCATGTGGCTATAAAGAAGATACTATATCACCACCTCATTAAGCACTTAAATTGTTTATAGGATACTGTTAATGAGGTTATAGTTGAACCTTGTATAATGTAAGTCCGATGTATTGCGGACACATATGGGACATAATAATAAATATATAAATACGGATATTACATGACTAATCAATGTATATTTTGTCAACTAGATAAAAATAGAATTATTGCTGAATCAGAATTGACTCTTACCATAATGGATGAATTTCCCGTTTCAATAGGGCATACACTCATTCTACCTAAGCGACATGTTTCTGATTTCTTTGAAATCACACCAGACGAGCATGACGAAATGTTTGCTGCATTAGATGAAGCTAGACATTTACTAAAGGCTGAATTTAAGCCAGATGGGTTTAATATTGGGATCAATAATGGAGCCGCTGCTGGTCAGTCAATTATGCATGTGCATATGCATTTAATTCCACGCTATATAGGTGATATGGAAGATCCTAAGGGTGGTGTTCGTGGTGTTATCCCAGAAAAACAAAAATATTAGTACTTGCGATTAAGATTATGAATTTGCCTGAAAATATTCAACGTGAACACTTATTAAAAGCGATAGAAAAAATAGATGCTGAAGGTGTTCCAAGTGATGCGCATTCAACATTATATGATGTTGTTTTTAATAATAAACAATACCCGCCTAAACTAGTTGTTAGTTGGGCAAATATATTTGCCAATGGAACAGAATTTGATCGCGATTCATTTGAAGGTGGTTATCATACACCCTGTTTTAGGTTGTTGGCTAACAAAGGATTCTCTGTTGAACGTAAAGACATCCAGATTGATGAAACAGATCTTGAGTTCTTTACAAGAGAAGAATTTTCTACCCTTGATAGAGTTCATGGTCAGGCCAGAGATTCAGATAATGCACAACAGAACATCGATTTCGATATTTTGAAGAAAGCTTATGATAAAACTAAATATTGGATGGATCAGGTAGAGAAGAATCTCTTTCCAGGCGGTGATAAAAAGATTCGTAGAGGGCCTTTAAATCAAGCAGGAAATTTTCATGGTTATAACTGGGCTAAAATATATCCTAGTCAACATGCAAAAGAAATAGCAAGTCTTGCTTATACAGTAGGAATTGATTACACGAATGGTTTTGTTGTTAAAATTGATACTGTTAATGAAAGTGGTAGGAAAAGGGAGTTATATGAAGAATATATGGGTGACAGGAATTCTTCTAGAATTTGGTTAACTATACCAGTTGATGAAGGAATCGAGTTAAAGTGGGGCGATCTTATAGAAAAATCAATTGATTATTTGCGCAGTATAGAACCTCATTATAGAAAATTAGATGCGATTCTTGGTTATGGTATCTATGATGACAAAAACTATCATAATGATATCGATTATGGCGCAACAACTAAGAGCAAAAGTAGTATGCCTGAGTCAAATTTATTTATTCCATTAAATCAAATATTATATGGCCCACCTGGTACGGGTAAGACATTTAATTCAATCAATAAATCCCTAGAAATCCTAGATCCTGATTTTCTTATAAATAATATGAATGATCGGAGTGCATTGAAGTCTCGCTTTGACGAGCTTAGGCAAAATAATAGAATCCATTTCGTTACATTTCATCAGAGTTTTTCATATGAGGACTTTGTAGAAGGACTTAGAGCAGAGTCAATTAATGGGCAGGTAGAATATAAAGTAGAGGCTGGCATATTTATGCAAGCATGTGATTCGGCTAACCATAGTGTTGGTAAGGGTTCTGTTGATGATGTAGTAAATGACTTTTTAGAAGAGTTAGAGTCCTCATCAATACATCTTAAGACGCCTACTGGTAAAAGTTTTACTGTAACCTATAAAGGCAATACTACATTTTCTTGTGTGCCAGAGTCTTCTATAGAGAAAAGGGAGCTACCAGCTAATATTGAACATATAAAGCAAGTATTAAAAGGTCGAAATCCTACAAATATTTATTGTGAGAGTTATGTTAACGGCATAGTAAATCACCTACGGCCACGACTAGCTACGAAAATAAATCTATATCAAGGGCAAAAATTTAACGATTATGAAGTTGTTTCGTTGTCGGATGAAGTTGTTAATATTAGAAAGCCTAATGGTAAGATACTGCCTTATCCGATGTCTATTCTAAATGAGCTTAGGAATTATGTTTTACAAGGTGATTTAGATATAAGTGACTTGAAAGATAAGAGATGGCAAACAAAAATAAATAGTAATATTGAGCCATATTTTGTTAATGGATATGATAATTTGGTTTGGAAAATTGTTGAATATCTTGTAGATAATTCATCAACTCAATCAATCGAACGTTCTACGCAGCCTGTAGTTCTTATTATTGATGAGATAAATCGTGGCAATATATCTAGTATTTTTGGTGAATTAATAACGCTTATAGAAGAATCAAAACGAGAAGGTCGTAAAGAAGAGCTTTCAGTTTTATTGCCTTATTCTAAAGTTGAATTCAAGGTGCCTAGTAACCTCTATATTATTGGAACAATGAATACGGCTGATAGGTCGCTTGCACTAATGGATACAGCATTAAGACGACGATTTGAATTTGTTGAGATGATGCCAATAACAGATGTCCTAAATGGCGTTAATGTAAACGGTATCGATATAGAGTCGATGCTGTTAGTAATGAACAAAAGAATAGAATTGCTTTATGATCGAGAGCATACATTAGGCCATGCTTTTTTTATCAATCTAAAATATATCGAGGATGATAATGTTAGGTTTGAGGCTCTTGCAAGTATATTTTCAAATAAAATCATTCCACTATTAGAAGAGTACTTCTTTGAGGATTGGAAAAAAATACGTCTTGTTTTAGCAGATAACCAAGCTAACGATGAAAATAGCCAGTTCATTTTATTGCAAAGCGATGACGATTATAATATTTCATCATTGTTTGGTGATGTAGGTGAGTATGATCTTTTACAAGATGATCTTGCCGTATATGTACGTAATCCTGATGCATTGAAGAATCCGATGGCATATAAGAAGATTTATGAAACAAACTAGGTCTTTTACTATTAGAGAATATGGTTATCTCTTAGATGGGGGTGATATTGATGATCACAATGTAGTGAGTATTCCTAGGTCGGCTTTTAAAAACCTATTAGATAATATACATCATGAAAATGACAATAGCCATATTGAGCCTTTTATAAAACTAACATCATATAATCGAAAACCAGCTCTAAAAGTACAAAACTATGTTGGCGTTCTTAGAACACCATGTGGAAGTCAAATCGAAATCCTCCCTAAACTATACAATAAAAGTAAATCAGAAGACGCTATAGAGGCCGCGAGATATCAGCTATTAGAAATGTTGCGTACTTTACGTAATAGCCCATTTAAACAAGGTGGTCGGGCTGATATCCGTGATGCTAGAATGCCACTTCTTGAAGTGTATATAACTCAATTTCTCTCATTAGTTAACCAGTTGGTTAAACGAGGAGTTCGTTCTGACTACTTAAGAGTCCAAGCTAATGTTAAGTATTTGAAGGGTAGGTTACTAGTTAGCCAGGAGATACGTAAAAATACTTTTCATAAAGAGCGCTTTTATATTGAATACGAAGAATATCAAATTAACCGCCCTGCAAATAGGCTGATAAAATCCGCCTTACTGCTAGTATCTAATTTATCTAGGTTTTATCGTAATCAAAGACTTGCACGTGAATTGTCTTTTGTTTTTGAGGCGGTACCAGTATCTAAAGATATAAAAGCTGATTTTATGAAAGTAAGAATAGATAGGGCGATGGGGTATTACAGTGATGTTATAAACTGGTGTCGTCTATTATTAAATGGTTATGGTTTAACCGCTACAGATGGAAATTTTAACACTATATCTTTGCTATATCCTATGGAGCGAATTTTTGAGGATTATGTTACTCACAGTTTACGTCTTAATATTGGAAGTTACTTCCCTGAAAGCTGTACTCTAAGTACACAGGTTAACAAGCGCTCTTTAGTAGATAATCACATAGATAAACCAATATTTAATCTTCGTCCAGATTTGCTTATACAGAAGGAAGGAGAAAACATATGCGTGATGGATACGAAATGGAAGCTCATTGACTCGAGTGATCGCTCTAATAAATATGGTATATCACAAGCTGATATGTATCAGTTATATGCGTATGGTCATAAGTATTTACGTGGTGCTAAAGAAAAAAGGCTTATGCTCATATATCCTAAAACAGATACATTTTGTAAGCCACTTCCAGTTTTTACCTATGAGGATGGGTTTGAATTAGAAGTTGTGCCATTTGATATTTCTAATAAGAAATTAATTACATGTACAAGAATGAAAAATGCGTTCATTAATTAATGCTCACTTATATATGTTTATACATATTATTATAGGTTTATTAAGTAAAAGTGTTAGTTAATTATGTAAGGGTAAATATCAATGCTTGATATGGTTGTTGCATTAGGAATCGGTATGTCACTGCTTGCTTATCTACTTAACAGTGATGAAGAACTTATGTATATTAAAGCAGCCGCAGATGGTCAATCTGTAAATATACATAAACTCGCTGCAGCATATTGGAATAAGTACACTGCAACACAGGTACCAAATAGCCAGTGGATTAAAATGAGCACAGATGATAAAGCTAAGGTCTACGAAATTCGAGAGCAGCTAAAAGCATATTTCGTAGAATTTTACCCATATGTACAGATAAAGATTCAAACAGTACGTCCTAGAGATATTGGTCTTCCACTGTCTAATCGCGTAAGAGAGAAGCTATCGAATGTGATTACTAAAGAAGGAGAGTCTTTAGGTATTATATTAAAAATAGAAGAACAATATGGGTTCATTAGACCAGTCAATTCTATGACTAATTATTACTTTAATGTTAATGATGTTTTTAGTTCATCTATAAATGATCTGACTGTGGGAGATGTTGTTAGATTCGATTTTTCGATAAGCCCTAAGGGGCTTTGTGCTAAGTCAATTAAGAGATATGATTTAAGCTAATCCTATTCTATATAATGTGATAATTATTTAATAAAAAATATTATAACGACTATTTATGTTAATACAATTTATATAACTACTTATGTAAATACAGTAATAAATTCGGCAGATAAATATATGAACTATGAACAGAGAGTGGTTGCGTTTTTAGATATATTAGGATTTAAATCATTGTTGGACGAAACTGTAGACAAGGATGGGAATGATATAGAAGAAAAAATAGATTATATTGTGTCTGCTTATAAAGTAATTAGAGAGGTCTGGAATTTAGACAATATTGATGTTCTTACGCAGTTACAAGATCCAGGCTCTAAAAAGGTTTCTATATTCTCTGATTCTATAGTTGTTTCGTTTAATGTTGAAGATCCAAGTGAAGTGTTTTCTACTTTGTTGGAAATTAAGCATGTAATAATGGAATTGATTTCTAGAAAAATACTTTGTCGTGGTGCGGTAGCTATGGGTAAGTTTATTCATACAGATAACTATTTGTTTGGTCCTGCTTTAGTGGAGGCATATACTCTAGAATCCAAAGCTGCAATGTACCCTAGAGTTATATTAGATAATTCTGTAATCGATGCAGGGGTAAGGTATAGGTCGAATAGACATAGTTCGATTACAGAAAGTAAGTATGTTAAATCTCTTTTGGAGCAAGACTCCGATGGTATGTATTACATTGATTATTACTTTAAAGCGCAATCAGAGTTAAATGATCCCCACTATGATTTTCCTGTATATATAGAGAATTTAGGTAATATAATTAGAGCAGGGTTGATGGGGTCTAGTCATCATAGCAAGGCAGATTTGAGGGTAAAATATTCCTGGATGCGTGAAAGGTACAATCGAATGGTTGATATTGTATCAAGTAGTGAATTTATTGATAATCTTCAATCTTACAATGAAACAGAGTTATCTGAATTTTATATGAACCTTAAAAAAATAAGTCCAAATAAATATACGCTAAAATTTAAAGACTAAGTAAGTTAATTGCTTTCTGAAATATCTAGTTATCTAGTTTAAAATCAAGTGAATAAATGTGTTTGACAAAGAATCAATCAATATAAAGAAAGAGCTTTCAGGAGGATTGCTTAGGCAGAGGCGTAATTTAATATTGATGTCACTACTTATGCCATTGTTCTTTCTTAGTGGGGCATCAGTAAACCAAATTAATATGTTTGGTACCATTATTCATTTGACCAATCAAAAAGGAATTAATATCGCAATATTTGTAATATATGTATACTTCTTGTGGCGTTATCTGCAGTATTATCTTGAAGAAGAGAGAGCAAAAGAATTTCAATTGCTTCGTGATAATAGGATAAATCAAATTGAGTTCGATTATCTTAAGGACTTAATGCGTAAAAAAGCTGACTGCTTTGAATTTAAGGATTATTACCCAAGCTATAAAGAAATAAAAATGGACTCTTTCAAAGAATCAAGATATCTGTCAGATGATAAGTATGATAAAAAACTAGGTCTAATTACAAGATCACGAGTTATGGAAATATATGGATTGGCTGACAAGTACGAAAATCACTATCTAAAAAATGGTGAAGATCATATAGAGCTTCCTTCTAAAGAAATTGAGATCATTGAAAAAGATTGGAGATTAGTAAACAAACAACAAGGTGACTCTAGAAGTGGTGCTGTATTTGAAACAGATGTTGAATATAACGCTTTGTATTTAAATTGGATTCGCTTTATAAATTGCTTTAAGTTTTATGTTATTCATCCATATTTTTCAGACTATCAACTTCCATTTTGGATTTCTGGATCATCATTTATTATTACAATTACATATCTGTACATAATTTAAAAAGACAATATAACTTACGATATTTTCATTAAGTTTTATCATACAACTATAAAATAATTTATAATGATATTGTGTTAATGTGCATTAACATAAGCCTCATGCATATATATCAATGCTAATGATAGAAAAGAAGGTTGATAAAATATTCGTCTATAGACGATAAGCAGACATAGTATGAATAATTTCAGCTGTAAGCCGCTGATGGTGCATAAGTATCTGTTCGTGTATATTTATGATATTTAGCTGATTATTCATTTTAACTAGAATCGATGCCTTCTTTTAAATAAACTACATTCAAGCTATATACTTATAGGTTTAACAAGGATATGTTATTAGTCCCGTATAAAACAGATTTACACCTCTATGGCACCCCTTGGATATCATTAACTGTAATCTTACTCTGTTGCTTGATATACGCATCACAATTTATCAATCATGATGCAGTCCTTGATCAAGCCCAGTCATACTGTCAATCAATACATGACCCAAATCTAGACGATAATTCACTGGATATTCTACGTATCGATCCATTCGACTGCAGTCTCATTCTCACAGAGATTCACGACATGGCGCGTGACGTATGGGCTCCATGGATACGAGAAGTTTTTTTAGATGAAACTGAAGTAACGTCATCAGAATTAGAGCAGGCCTTAGACACATTAGAAACACATCAACTAGCCTTTGAAGAAGATTCGCCTATGGAGCTAACGAATAATTTGCTCCACTATCCAGATAAGTTCAATCCAATCACTTTCATTACATCCTCTCTAGCCCATGCTGATTTTTGGCACCTTTTCTTCAATCTACTCTTTTTTATCGCATTCGCCTTGGCGCTAGAGCTACTTATTGATAGTTATCGTGAGTTTATATTGGTCCTTATTGCCCTCAGTGTCATTACCAGTCTTTCGTACAGTCTTAGCGTAGTAGTCACTCGTCAGGATCCAGTCCCGACATTAGGTCTATCAGGTGTAGTGATGGGGATGATCGGTCTATCAGGTTACCTTATCCCTCACGCCAAAATTGGCATGTTTTTCTGGTTCTTTGTCTTTATAAAGCGTTTCTTCTTACCTGTCTGGTTTGTGTCTCTCTGGTATATCGGATGGGATACTTGGTATATGTTAACAGCGAATGATTATGGTGGCGTGAACCTGATTTCGCACGTATCAGGAGGAATAGGGGGCTATATCATTGGGATGCTGTATTTCAAGACACGCAAAATAGATATTCATACCGATGTGCGCCAATGGGCTAAAGATGCAGAGTTAGAAAGAATGCATTCTACTTCACCGGCTTTGTATAGTGGAGGACAGCGCTATCTCCGTAATAAACAAGAAGCCATTCGTAATGAACGTAATTACGAACACACTCTTGAGAAGGCCTATCACGCTATATTGGCAGAACAGGATAGTGAAGCTGTCCTCATACTCCTGGAATATGAAAAGTTCTACAGAGAGGATCCTAAATCACTAGAGATCCTATTTGAGCGGATGAAAAACTGGAAGCATAGCCGGGCCCTGCTCTGTATGGGGCGGTATTTAGTGCATATTCTTTATAACAATGGGAAATACGCTTGGGCTTACCGTATCACCGAGCAATGTTTTGAGATATCAAAGGATTTTGTCACCTGTGATTTACCAGAGGCAGACAAAATGTCAATTATGGCTAAGGAAAACAACCCCGAATTAGCTATAGCATTTAAGAAGGAATTATCACGGGTATCATTGATAAAAAGTCGGTATGGATAGGATGATTTGGTGAGTATGTACTTGGTCATATCCTAATACTTAATATAGTAACGGATGATTTTAATTGTGACTAATAGGATAAAGTGAATATCCGTAGGCGTATAAATATAATATTTCAATATTGATGCTATCATCAATCACAGCATTAAATATGGATACCATATATGTTACTTTCAAAAAGAGTAAAACTTACTTTTATAGTATACATGCATAACAAGTAGGCTAATTTTGAAAGCAACTATAATGGTAGGCTAATCATAATATCAAGTGAGACATTAAAAACAGGTAAATACAATGGTTACTATCTGTATGACAAAAGATCTAAATAATAATAAATATGTTAATCCTTTAAAATTGGAATTAGAGGAGCTTGGTCACTCTGTATTTGAATTTAATGACAAGCGAAAAAAAACTAGTTGGAAAGGTCAATTTTCTAAAGAGTTTCAAGATGCGCATGTAATTCTAATGATGCTTACTAAAGAAGCGGATGCTGATGCAGAGACCAAGAGTGCGAATCATGCTATTCATGGATATTACAAAACTAACAGTCCAAAGGTTTTATTAATACCCATTATTATTGATTTACCCATTGTTTCTCAGCGTTTCAGCATGCGTAATTTGTTGATATTAAATAAAGAAAATATAAAAAATACTGCCTATTATATTAATCTGGCTATACTCGATAACTTTAAGAATGAAGTTTTAACAATTAAGGAAGTAAAAAAAGTTCAAGTAGACGAAACAATCACTCTAAAATGGCTGATTGATCATGCGCCTATAAAATTTTGGTATATTACAGCTGGGGCATGTATTTCCTTGTTTAGCTTAGGGGTATGGTTTCATGCGAAAATCCCCTTAATATTCAATTGATAGACTGAGTAAAATCGCTTACTTAAGAGCGAATATCCAAATCTAGTTACATAAGACAGTTATCGTACATAATAAAAATAATGAAGGGAGATAGGGGATGTCTAATGTCCTTGCAGGATCAAGTAAAGAACTTGAAAGTATCAATAGTTTATTGGGAAAAGACATTCCCTCTTACCGAAAAGCTTACAGTGATAGAACCGCATGGTTGATGTCATGTTTGTCTGAGCTAGCCTATATAAGATTCAATCCACTTTTTTCTAAGAATACGCAAAAAGATTACTTTATTAAAAGTATTTCTAAGCTAACTGAGAATGCAAATAAAGAGCTATCAGATCAAAAAATTAGTACTCTCAGTAAGCTGGTGGATATGGTTGCATATGATCATGAGGCGGAGGCAGAAAAGCTTAAAGAAGAATTAAGTAAAATTAAGATGGAGCTTGTAGATACGTTTGATGAAGATGGAACACAGGCGATATTGGTATCATTTAAAGATTTTCTCGTTCTTGCATTTCGTGGAACAGAAGCAACAAGCATAAAAGATATAAAATCTGATGCAAAAGCAACTACAAAAACTTGTGAAACAGGAGGTAAGATTCATTCTGGGTTTGATGAGGCATATAGAAAAGTTGCTGTTGATATACAAAAAGTTTTAGATCTTGAACCTCATAGTAACAAAGCTCTATATATTACAGGTCATAGCTTGGGTGGTGCTTTAGCTACAATTGCCGCAAAAAAATTGCATCATAAGGGTGGCCTTGCTGCTTGTTATACATTTGGTGCTCCCAGAGTTGGAAATGATGTTTGGATCGAAAACATTAAAACTCCTATCTATCGACTCGTTAATGCAGCTGATTGTGTGACGATGTTACCACCTAGCTCAGAAGCGATTACAGTCGCGAGTTGGATGCTTCAATTTGTCCCATATGTGGGTAAAAATCTGAGGAAGATACTCTTGTCGAAATTTGAAGGATATCTTCACTGTGGTAACATGCGATACCTGAAAAACTGCACGTCTGGAAACTATGAAAATGCGAAGTTGTTATATTCAGTAAGCTTATTCTATAGAGTAAAAGGTCTTATTATAAAAAAATTACCTTGGAAGCATTTCTTGGCTGATCATTCGATTAGTGTTTATAGAAAAAAGTTGATGCATGTTGCCATTGGTAGGAACTCTGATAAATGAAATATGCAGTGATAACTAGTAAAGCTTAAGAATAATATAATAATATAAAGGATGATATGAAATGATAAAACCTGTCAATTTAATGTTCCCACTATTCACACTTGTTAACATTGCTCTATATCCGGCAATGGCAGATAATAAAAGCGATTATGCCGGTAAAGTTTTAATGTCTACAAGCAAATTGTGTCATTCTCACCAGAGTAAATACTTTAACTCAATTATCCCAATCAAGGGAAAGGATGATGATGGTAATGAAGTAATAACGAATTTATATTCGAACCTTGATGATTGTCTTTTGGCTGGAGGGAAGCTTACTAAACAGGATCAAGCTGCCTTAGCCGCCGAATCAACCGATATTCTACTTGAGAAAGTGGAGCTCGAGAATCAAGGTAAGCAAGAAGAGGAGGCTCAGCAAAAGTTTTATGGTATAAATTGGGGACTTGGATTAGCGTTCACCAGTTTAGATGTTGATGTTATAAATGATGTGACTATTGATAATACTACTGTAAGAGTGAATAAGAAGTTCAGCAAACGAGCTATAGCTATGTTGGAAAGTCATTACTTCTTTTCTATAGGTGAAAAACTCGGTTTTGGTCCATATATGGCGATAGGGGTTGCTGGTGATGAAAATGTTGATCCATTGAAGACCTATGGCGGCGGCCTTATGTTTGGGGCGAGAACAGATAAAAAGGGTGGGTCTTGGAACATAGGTGTGGGTTATTTTAGAGATACGGAAGTGGCACAACTTCGTGATGGCGTTGCTGATAATTCCACAACTACTGAAACAGATCCACAAAAGCTTCTAACTTATAATGACCAAGGCGGTTGGATGATTATGTTTTCCGCCACATTCTAGAGAATCAAACTAAAACTGACAATCTGAATTGTTATGAAGAATAGAGGGCATATGAGACACAGAATTATTATCGTATTTTCACTATTGATATTCTCATGTTTCTCATCTTTGAATGCAGAAGATTTGCAGTCTTACTATCAGAATGCTTATGGGATGTCAGGTAGTGCTCTTAAGCAAGTGTTGCATCAAACTATAGATGGACATACACCCATCCCATATACAACTCCAGGGAATACAGATTGGTATGATAATAAGGATATGGATGTGTGGGAGGCGTTGACCTATACAGATTCTGCATGTGCTGATGAAGTGCCAAAATGTGGATATATACAACTTCTGTACCTTGACGAAACTCGACATATTTCTCAGGCAAATCGTGGAGCCTCTAAAGATGATTCATGGGATAGAGAGCATGTTTGGCCAAAATCACGCGGATTCCCCAAGAAGAAGCAGGATGGTTATACTGATCTTCATCATCTGCGACCTGCAGATCGCAACCTGAATGGAAAGCATTCCAATTATGGGTATGATGTTGGTGGGGAAAAGGTATTCGATATGAGTGATAATGGTAAGTCTATACCAACAGCTGCAAAAGTTGATAAAGTAGCACAATCATTTGAACCTACCGATCGCAGTAAGGGCCAAGTTGCCAGAATGTTGTTCTACATGGCAGTGAGATACGAGGTTGGTGATGATGGTGATCAGGAGGCCATGCCTGATTTAGAGCTTAAAGATAAGAATGCGCGTGTTAAAGAACCATGGATAGGTGATCTGTGTACATTGCTTGAATGGCATAACCAATATGGGCCTACAGACTTTGAACGGCGACGTAATGATCGTGTTATGGAGATTCAAGATAATCGTAATCCATTTATTGATGAGCCTGGTTGGGCCAATTTGATATGGGGTGGGCAGTGCGTTGGATTATAGCAGTCCAATCTTATTGTAGTAGATATGGCTTAATCTGACTATTCTACATACCTCATAATATAAATCGTTAATTAGCTTGTTTAAATATGGGAGTCAGCTGTTAGCCAGAAGCGGAAGTAGAAGTTTTAGACGTCGGTGTCTGAAACCACCACAAAGTGGACGCTGAGATATATAAGGACAAAACACCTCTAAAGCAGTCATTCAATAATATTTCCTTCTACATATACATAAAGACAATGGTATATAGGATCTGCGACTTTTTGGTAGTCGTGTAAGCTCGGCATCAACGGGCTCACCAAAGTTGAAGTTAGATAATGATTAAGTTTCATCTGATCCCACTTATTCACTGGTGAGGCAATTAGTGATCAAAGGTAAGGTGGTAACTAGAATGTTAATTACTGCTGGCTTCCTATACGCGTACAAACTGTAGGTGATAATTGTGATTAGTTTAAGGATGAATTTAATGTGTTTTGATATGATTAAAAATGTTATTTTAATAATGTTTTACATGTTGTTGATGTTTAGTATGTTTGGATGCTCAAATATTAATATCCATCCACAAGTAAAAGTTATCCAAAGCTCAAATAAATCAAAAGCCATAAAGTATTACGAGGAAGAATACAAAAAAATATTTCAATCAAATTGGGGGAGTAATGAGCATCACATAAACACACAAGATTTGGCAATTATGGCGACTAAAAACAACTCAAAGGAAAGAGATGAGTTTATCGATGAAATAATTGCGTCAAGTCTAGAATTCACTATAAAGAAAATTAATAAAAGAAGGAAATATTTGTCTGCAAAATACTCTGTTGACCTACAAGATATCAACGGGATTACAATAAAAAGATCAAGGTCTGAAAATCTAATGATGTCTGTGGATTCTACAGGGACGATACATATAAGTGACATGATAATACATGCATTAATAATCGCTGCATTGAGAGAAGAGGAGGGCATCATGACTAGTTCGTCACGCAAGTATACCTCAAGTAAAAAAGCTAGAATGCTGCATGACTTATCAAACTATACAAATGAAGAGAGGTATGTAATTGATTATTATTTATGCGATTCTGATCTGTTTAAGCTTAAAATTGAAGCAGGTAGAGGTATATCTAATCAGGATATAACTGGTAGTGCTACATCGCTTTGTAGAGATAGTTTACTTAGAGAGGAAGGCTTTAAGCCAGGTGATCTATATACATTTATGGCTCAAGAGACATATGATTTTGATAGATTTATGATAGAACAACTATCATTTATACTGGGTCATGAAATTGCCCATATAGCACTATATGACTTTAATAACTCAATATCTAAAGTATCTTGTGATGAAGCAAAATATATCGAGGCAAGAGCTGACAATTTTGCATTAATGTTACAATCTAGGACTAAAAGAGCTCTTGAAAGTAAGTATATTACTTACCAGAAATTCGTATCTGATAGAAAAGAAGAGGAGGCATATAATAGTTCATCGCAGGGATTGTTAAGGCTTTCTGAAGGTCTCGAAGGAATAACTAGAGCGTTATCAGCTTTAGGTAATATGTTTAATACAGCTGAGTCAGGTTCCGAAGTCTTTATTAAAGATACATATAAGGCGGCCGGATTTCCTGAGAATGAGACTTGCGGGTATGAAAGTATCGTCAAAAGAAAGATTAGAATGGGATTATAGTAATAATGTTCAGATCTAGGTCTATTCAGTTCATCTTTATAGTTGTTCCACTATATTATGTGTTGGTGGGATGCTCTTCTAAGCATGTTTATTGGGAAGAGGATTACTACTATCCTTCACTTGGCTTAGGACCCGGGCCTGTTGTAGGAGGCATAATTTTGAAACATGGTAACGAAGAATCAATCATCAGTGAAGCGATAATTACTTCATTACAATCAATGAACCATAGCATAATAAAACCTGATTTCACTGATGTGGGCTTTCTTGCTCAGAGGGCCAAATGGGAAACTGATATTGTTCCTTTATCGGGTGAAGAGATTAAGCTTCACAATTCTAAAAATCCTAATCTAGAATTATCTGAAAGTCGTAAGTGGGGAGTAAAGTATAAAGGGATGTACTTCATCATGGATTATAAAATGAAAATGAAAATCGAGTCTGAGTTATATTCTCGAGGTGCTGCTACTAATTTTAGAGAATATTCCAGTAATGAGTTTTCAGGCATGTTTTTTTTCAAAAGATTAAAAGATAAAATACATCATAATTTAGTATCTAACGGTCAACATTGATGGATCAGTTTAAGAAGCACCAAGCTATTATACTTAGTACGTGGGTGATATTTTTAGCAGTATCTATTATCGGATCAGGTTATTATGCTTTTCATGCTAATGATGAGGGAATATTATTTATTACTAATGATGATTTATATGATCTCTTATTTCCTATTTCTGTAACTTATGGAAGTTATTTAGGTGCAATATTAGTAGCCTATTTTACAAAACCTATAAGTGCATCGTTTTATTCAGCCGAAAAAGATTCATATTATTTCTACCTGGCTCTCATTTTAACCATTGGATTTAACTTGATTATTAATTATTTTGTTTACAGAAGCTATTTTGTAGATGATCCAGACTTGATTAAAGATTTTAATAAGCTTGAAGATATTGCTTTATGGTTTTCGTTTATGGTTGCACCGGTAAATTTGTTTTATTTTGGTGTTCGTGTTAGGGAATCATAAGGGTTAAATCATAAGGGTCAGACTCGATTGAAATGACTGGCTGCTTCTGAGACAAAACAGCCCCTTTGTTCGAGATGATTAAATTATCGCTTCAGGGTGGAAAGTGCACCTCGGGTGTATGCATGGTAGCTAGATAGCCTCAACGGTCGCTGACTAGCCAGAAGCCGACATGAAGTAAGTTCCTGTCTACACACCTCAAAGCAGACACTTTTGATGCGTGCGAAGTGAACCAAGTATTCCATAAGTGATTGAAAGTATTGAGAATAGGGTATATGTTATTCCATAAATCACCAATAATAGAGACCTTTTTCCGCTTTTTGCCATTTCAATAACAGCACAGATGGCGACTAAGCTATTGATATAACCAGAAATAGTTATGGAATGGTGCATGGCTTGTTCGGAATAACAGGAAGAAAGGTCCTTTAAACAGATGTTATGTGTAGTAATACCTCGAAAGCATATCATATTGTGTGGTGAGCTATGAGCGAAGAAAAAGAATATGAAAGGCTTGCTATTGCTTTAGGCATGGCATCATTTCAGGCACAGGCTCTAGAACATTCGTTAGTGTCATTATATGCATCTACATTTGTCCTAAATAAAGGCAAATGGGACATTGAAGTTAGAGAGCTAATGGACACTAGATACAACCAGACTTTAGGTCGCCTCATAAGGGATGCCACCAAAGAGCTAAATATTCCTAGCGATTTAGAGGTAGAACTAGAAAATGCTTTAAAAGAACGCAATTGGGTTACTCACCATTTTTTCAGAGAGTACGGTGCAGTAGGAATGAGTCAAAAGCTTTTGCAAGAAGCAACAAACAAACTCGAAGACTTGTGGCCCTGTTTTGAAAAAGTAGCATCTGAAGTAAGCGAACTAGCAATACAAAGACGAATTCAGTCCGGCTTTACTCGTGAGCAGGTTAATTCTAATATCGAGCGAGCATTAGGGCTGTATGTTAATGAGAGAGAAAATACATAACAAATCGCACGAGCGGGACACAGGCAAAAATCGGCCTGCGCTGATCTAGCACCACTTTGATGGACATGTATTTGTCTAAAACATCAAAGGGGTTCTTACATGGGACACACTCTCAAGCGACACTATGATCGCTATACACTCGAATTTAAAACCACAGCCGTTAGATTAGCGGATTTACCTACCGTTAGTGCCATTGAAATTGCTGATACGCTAGGTATCCATGTGGTCATGTTGTATCGTTGGCGTATGGAACTGAAAAACGGAACCTTACGTGAGAACAAACACATGCCAAACGATGAACCTAAACAGAAAAAGAAAAAGAAAAAACGTACTGATCCTACACGAGCCAAACACGATGAGCTCATGGACGCTAAAAAGAAAATCAGGCAATTAGAAAAAGCGCTGCTTAACAAGGAAGAGGAACTCGACTTGTTAAAAAAAGCCAAACGGTTCTTCGAAGCGAAAAAAAAGTAATCTTTGCATTCATTGAGAAGAACCGGCACCGCTATAGCATACGTAAGTTATGCGCGTATTTTAATGTGTCTAAAAGCGGTTTTTTTGCCTGGCGTAATCGTGAAACGAGCCAGCATCGACAACACGACCTTACGTTAATGAGCCTGATTAAAGAGCTTCATCAGGGGTATCGTCGCGCGTATGGCGCCGCACGTATTCACCAGCTGTTACGACAAAAAGGCTATAGCTGTAGTCGTAGACGCGTTAATCGCTTAATGCGTGAAATGGGCATTAAAGCGTCGACCACCGGCTTATATATGTGGTGCCCTGGTCGTCATGAATTTTATACCGCTGCTGGTAATCAGTTAGCCAGGCTTGATAAACCTGAATCCACAGGTGAACAGTGGGCCGGTGATTTTACGTATTTAAAATCAGATCAGGGCTGGTTTTTTCTCGCCGTAATTATTGATTTATACAGCCGCAAGGTGGTGGGATGGTCATTCAGTCGAAAACGTAATTCAGAGTTAACTAAAAGTGCGCTGCGTATGGCCTTACAACGAAACGCCATACAACCAGGCTGCCTGTTTCACTCTGATCAAGGCATTGAATATGCCGCACATGATTACCATGAGTTACTTAAACAGGCAGGTATGACACGCAGCATGAGCCGCAAAGGCACACCACTGGATAATGCCACTATGGAATCATTTTTTCATTCCATGAAAGCCGAGATTATACATCAGAAAACATTTAAGAATGATATTGACGCCGTGGCGCATATTGTGGAGTACATTGAGTTCTATAATCGTGAACGATTACACTCAAGCCTGGACTATCATTCACCTGAAAACTATGAAAAACTATGTGCATAAGTGGTCCACTAAAGTGGTGCTAGATCAGCGCCCCTCAGCTCAGCGTTATTTTTAAAAATGAGAAATAAAGGCATGGAGTACATTAAAGCAATAACGGCAATAATATTTCTTGCAATTACAAGCACGGCTAATGCAGCTCTTGTTTCCCGTCTAGGCGGTCTAGCAATTTATGACACAGATCTAGATATCACTTGGCTAGCAAATCCCAATTTGGCAGCCACTGAAACATTTGGTGTTTCAGGCATAAGCGATAGCGGCACCATTACTGGTGTGATGAATCTGGAAACAGCCAATAACTGGATCAACGCCATGAATAACTACGGAACAAGTGGTTATTTAAATATAAATACATGGCGTTTGCCTTCTACAACAGTACCTGACTCTGGGTGCACTACATTATCAGGATTACCCATATCAAATAGCACAGGTTATAACTGCAACCTGAGTGAAATGGGCTATTTGTTTTATAACGAGTTTAATAGCACGGCAGGACAGCATATCAGAGACAATTCAGACTCAAATATTTCACTATTCTCATTTCCTCTTGAGCCTGGTGATGCTGTTGGTTTTTGGTCAGGTACACAACCCACTCCCACACAGGCATTTGTATTTGGTTTCAATGTTGGTGGCCAAGGGGTTGAAGGCTCATCAAACAGTTTCTATAAAGCATTTGCTGTAGCTGATGGTGATGTAGCTGCTGTGCCATTGCCTGCACCTTTAATTTTATTGGTTTCAGGTTTAATGAGCTTGCTTGTGTTTACAAATAAACATAACAAGCGAGACAAATACGCTCCCACTGGTCGCTCGGACGCGCAAAAAACGCGCGCCGTTTACCCATGTCGTTAGGTTTAATAAATGACTGAATGGGAAATCGGTTTTATATCAGGTATAGGAGCTACGGTCATTGGCTTCGTGCTCACAATGCTATGGGATGTATATAAATATCGCAGAGACACTACTGATAAAGAAAAATCAGTAATGAATATAGTAAAGTACGAAGTTGAAGAAAACAGAAATGCATCAGTTGAAAATGCAATCCTATTAGAAGAAGAAAACTCAATAATAAGCGGCGGTAGCGTATTAGTACACTCACTACTACTAATGAAAGCAGGATATTGGAGTATTCTAATTTCCAACACACCACAAAAGCTTCTTAAAAATGTAGAGCTACTTGAAAAAATACAAGGCGTTGCTTTATTAGCAAACCATATTAATGAAGAAATCCGAAGCAGGCAATTATATAAAGACACGAACTCTGCAATGACTAATTTTAGAAATACCGTAGAAGGTAAAAACACAGTAATACTAAATGACTTAAGCAGGTTTAATGACTTAATCGACGATGTTCTGGCAGAAATACAATAAACCATACAAGGTGTTCAAACGGGACGAAAAACAGCATGCGCCCTCAATTAGGCGCGATGTGCCGAGCGGCCTCATCAAAATAGAGAAAATATAATGGACTACCACCTAGAAAGAGAAATAAGACTGAATAATAAAACAGAGCATGAAGGTCTTTACAAATGGTCTCTTGAAGAATTTGATAGTGAGGGAGTAAAAGTTGGAAACGATCAAATTCCATGGAATTGGAGTTTTCATTTTTCCATCAGCGAGCTTCGTTTAATTCAGGGGGTTGAGTGTGGAGAGCTGTCATTTTTCGAGGATGAAGAAGACGAATCTAATGAGGGGGACCAAAAGCTTGAAGAGTCAGAAGTCATTCTAGCTACTTTGCATCCGGGCTATTGCTCAGATGGAGAATGGCTGGAAAACGATACTAGATTTTCGATGTTCGGTACTAATCGAACTATTAGTGATTTTTCTCTTCGGATATATAAAGTAGAAAAAGAAGAGGATGAGCGCTGTAGTATCTGGGGTGGGGTTAGCTACACCTCTGAAATTGATTTCAGGGATGAAACATCTCCTGACAGTATCGAATTACAGTTAGCTTTATCAGCGGACAGATTCAACAAGTTGGCTGGCCTCATTTCTAGAAAGGAAATAGACGTTGTCCGAATGAGCTTAAGTAGGGTATCAGGTTTTTACTCTGAATGGTCGCCGTCTATCAGCACCAGCAGAGTAAAAATTCTAGCAAGAGGGCGTGAGCAAGAAATTATAAAACCGGATGAGTGCGACATTGAGCCACCAAGGCTTGGGGAGGTTGGAAAGTTCGATTTAACGTTAATTACCCGATGTAAGCTTAACCCAAAACAAGACTTCACTGCTTTAAATATATCAAAGCTCTTCGATGAAGAAGAAACCTATGAAGAAGAAATTGAAGAGCCCGAAGATATTACGAAAACCCTGTTGGTAAAAATCGCTCAAAACCAAGCTGAGATTATAAAATTGAAAACTCCACTATGGATCGCTGTATTTTTATTAGGGTTGCTAGTTTTAGCCAAATGGTTTTAGAAAAGCACATAACAAATCATCAACTTCGCGCCTTTGGCGCCGGACAGCTTACACTGCGCTTCGCTTCATTCCAGCTGCCGGTTATTGAAGCGTTGAATGTCGGCTTCTTTAGTATAAAACTGAGTAATACCTTCCGCTTTAGGGTGTAAGGAGTCTATAGATGCTGATTAGTTTAATGGGTTCTTTTAGCTAGGATTACAGTGTTTATTACAGTTATGTTAAAACTGATTAACATAAGTAACACATTATTCCAGTATTTAAACCTCCTGTTACTAAATTTATACAACACATGACCGAATTATGTCCGGACAGAATAGGGCAAGGGTTTTTCATGCAAATTTATCCTATATATATGGGTCATTAATCTATATAATAGGAGTCTAATGTATATCAAAATAATTAAGGAAAATTAAAATGCTCAAAATATCACGACATATGGCAGTGTTAGCCTCGCTACTGGTTATAACATCTTTTCACACTAAAGCACTTCAAGCTGCAACTATCGATTTGGTCTTTTCGACGTTTATCACATCACAGTGCGCATTTGATTGTACGTATTTTGATAACTCACCGATTGAGGGAACTCATACAGTAAGTGTAGATACATCAGTAATTGAAACGTATGCATCAACTACAGCTTACAATAACACTATAGAGTTTAATGAAAGACTGGTTACAAATATTATCAATGGCGGTTATAGCGAACTAGAATACGAACAATTAACCGTTAATTTAGACCAAATTTATACAGCGTATGGTAATGGTAATTCATCAATGTCTACAGGATTGTTTGTTTCAGAAGACTCACGATCTATAACCCCTTTTGATGTTGAATATACAGGTAGCTTACCTCCATCATATCAGCCTAATTCGAGCAATGCTTTTACTATATCAAACAATCAAATTGCTTTTTATGGGACTCTTGATCAAGGCTTATTTCCTTTATTTACAGATCCTGTAGAAGAAAATATTCCAGCTATGCTTAATGGTTTCTTAGGAATGCAGCTTGGATTTAGCACAAATCAAAATACTGTTATCTGTCAAGATTATGATGAATTGTCAGGTAGCTGCATTAGCAGTATAGGATCGTCATACTATAGCGAAAATGGTTATGCCTATTTAGATAGTGTCAGCGTAAGTAGTGTGCCTGTTCCATCGGCCATCTGGCTATTTCTTTCAGGGATCGTTGCTATGGTCAGTCTGGCTAGGCGTAAATAAGATAAATTAATTGTTTCTAATATTGCTAAAAAGGCGGCTTTTGCTGCCTTTTTTAGTTAAGGTTATATAACTGATATTAATTGCAGTTAACATAAGTATTTATACGCCATATGATCTGATGTGACTTTGTCAAATAAATCTCTATCGATAGTGTTAAGTATTATAACGATATATATTAGGTTCTAGTAATTCTTATGATATTTAGATAGCCACTTCATTACTTCATCATATCTCCAGACAATGGTTGTCATTCCAAGTAGGGCAGGGGCTGGATAAGGGAATTCTCCTTTCCTCATTAATTCTAGAATTGATATCCATCTCAGTTGGGTGAGATATATAATGTCCTGTACTTCTAGTATATATTCTTCTTTACTTGTGTTGATGATTTTCAAGTTATTCATGATATGCCGTAATAGTTATTTTACTGTTGTTTAGTAAAATTAGTGTCAACAATGAAATATTCATAAATATGACTCTATTTACGTTAATGGCGACAAACATTTTAGACACTAATATGCCTATTATATTCAATAAACTATCTTCATAATGTTAAACAACCTAAATAATCGTTTTTATACATGTAATTGCTAGATCAGTAGGTAAAACCTTCTCAGAAGAAATGTTTGTTCCAGTGATTGTAGTTTCATTTCAGGTATAAAAACAATATCATATAATACAAGCTGAATACTTAAATCGTTCTTAGTAAATCCAAGATATGAACTTAAATAAAACTTAAATACTTTCTTTACACTTTGCTAGATCGATTAAACTCAAAATTACATAAGCGAACAACCAGAATTTTTCTGGCATGCGAACTGGTGTTAAAGTTATGTCTAGAGTAATACTACTACCAAGAAGCGGTTCTAAGGGCTCTATAAATAGCCGTCCTTGGCTCTAAGCTAGAGTTTTAGAATTTTGTACGTGTAAAACCATATCTTGACTTCGATTTAGGTTTTTTATTCCTTTTCTTTGTATGGTTTGTAAATAGCTCTTTGAACCTTTTGTAGTCTGTTTTTGGGTATATTGAGTATAGTGATCTATTCACAGTTTCCTCCCAATATAACCATAATTCATCAGATGAGAACTCGGTGATACAGCGCCTTTTGAGAGCCTTTTTAACCACTTTCTTTTCCTCATTACTAAGTAGCTTCATTGCGCTCTTTAACCCACGAAACCTCACTGAATCAAAGAAGCACGTTGTAACCCCCTCGAGTTCATTAAGCGGCTTAAATAACTGTATCTTACCAAAAGGGTTATTTATGGTCGGTGCTTCAAATATATAATAATCAGTATCTCGTAATGTTGCCTCTAGTCGAAGTAATGTGTCTGGCATACCTGAGACCTTTTCTAAAATCCTTTTTTTGCTTCTTAATTGATTCATTTTTTCATATGAAGTGAGCTGTATCTTGCTTCTATTGGACCCAGTGTATATGGTAGAGATTAAACCATCTTTGTTAAAGAATATACCACCACAAAAAGATCGTGGGATCATATACCAGAAGTCCTCAGGACTATGGTTAAATATATCAATTGTTATGTCTATGAGCGTTATCCGTGACTCGTAGTAAATTTTTGCGAGATCTTTCAGGTTAAATACTGTGCACAATATATTGCGTAACCTTTTATGTCCGTTTCTAGAAAGTACTGATGGGTTGTACTCGATACGTGCAAAGTTAGGTCTTTTCTTATCTTTTCTTTTCCCTGGATCTAGACTGATCGTTACTGATGTGGGTACTCGCTTTAAACCTTTCATGTTGCGGCTTGGAAGCTCAAATTTAATACTTTTTCTATATCCTGGCTGGAATGATTTACTGGATTTGTATTTAGATAGACTATGTAGTCTGTTTAGGTTGTCTATTATGCTAGTGTGTTCTTCTGTAGCTATATTTACTGTACATCCTAGTTTGTCTATAGACATATATAGCTTAGTCTTATTAATGTATATTGCTGGATAGTGCATGATTAATACCTCTGCATGTATTGAGTTAGTGATGAGCGTGCTTATTAGTAGTGCTCATTTACAAGTTGAAATGGCAGCTATAAGCACGCTCTAATTGATGGTTTTTGAGTTTTATTTGGCTCTAGGTCGGTTTTCTAACCACAAATAAACTTCTGTCGCTAAAAAACCGATACTGTTGTGGCCTAACGAAATAGGAGATACAAAGTCACCTGCTTTAATTAGCCGCCAAATAGTTGATCGTGAAAGACTGGTTATTCGAATTAATTCATGCATACGAATAACTCGTTGTTCTGTTGCTGGTTGTTGTGTTTCATTACTTGATGGATGCATTTTTATACCTCGCTGTTTAATTACGAGGTGTATTTACATTTATTAGATTTAGTTCTTTTTGATAATATCGTAACGATGTTGCTTTATTGCTATTCGTTATAATAGCGTAATATTATTACTTAAATACTTTGCTTTATGCAGTAACAATGTTACGATATTAAATATAAGACAGGGCTATTGCTAGATGGGGTTGTTATGGGAAGAAAGATAGAACTAACTGAAGATGATGGAGTAGTAATTGTTGCCTGGATTATTAAGCATATATATGAAGATATTGATTTTGATGACGAGGATTTTCTTAAACGCCTTGATCAGCTCCCTCCTGATGATGAAAAGAAATGGACCATCAATCGTGTATTGTTTCGGCTGGGTAAATTGCAAGCTCGATTAATTGGCGATTTTAAAGATAAGACCAAGGAAAAACACCTATCTGAATTACGAGTTTATATAAAAGAATTGCTAGATGATGAATCAAGAAATAAGTGTTTAAGTATGAAGAGAGTTAGAAGGATGAGAGAAAATGAGTTATAAGTATGGCAATTTTCAAGGCATTTAGCTGTATTAGCTCAAACGTAATCTGACAAACAATAAATTAGCTTCGAACATGATCTGACAATTAGTTCAGAGATCAAACTCATACAATTTCAAAGCAGACCTACAAGAATTTTTGTTTTACTTCCGAGTTCAATCATAAGCCGACGGTCGCACTTCTAATATTTATTAATTTACAAATTAAAAAATCGCTACCGATTTCAAACTAACGGACTTCTCCTGTCGGCCAGGAGCGGATATTCAACTCTTCGACTCTGTCCACATCATATTCTGGCGAGATCGGAGCAACTATTCGCGCCTAACCTAAACTTCAATTGCTTATTGTCCGTCCAGCCAATCACCGTCAACTAGCCATTCTTTTGGAACTTCTCTTAGGTCTAAAGATTTGTGCTCAACCTCCAAGTCGATACTGGATGAGCAGTGTGCAGAAAACCATTTTAGTGATTGAAATTCAAAAGCTACACGCGTAAATAGTTGATTGGAGACAAGCCAAAATCCTGAAGATAGATCATGCTTATTTTTGCTTATTCTGGCGAAAATTTCATCGTTATTAAATATGGTTGCATGTGATCCAGAGTCAGCGCAGTATTTTTTGAAAAGTTTTAGGTCAATAACAACAACCAAGTAAATACTGCCCTCAATGAACGAATATAAATATTCTGGGTTTATCGAAAGCGTAAATGGGTAGTATGGAATCCAAGCATTTTCTGTTTTTGCAGGATTTAAAAGCCAAACAACTTTTGTACATGTAACAATTTCATTCATGAAGCTTTCGTAGTCTATGTTGCTCCCTGAAATTGCAATGTAATGCAACCCTTCTTCAGGCGAAACAATACCAATCTTGTCTTTCTGTGATTTTTTTATAGCTTCGTTCAATGCATCAAAATAATTTACTTCTTCTTCGCCAAACGAAGTACGAATTACATTTTTTACCCCTCTAAATACCTCAGCCCCATCATTGTCAAAAAAGGCACCTATAGACTTCAGGCTTTGAATCTGCCTGTCCTTTCTTGAACTATTGGCCTTGCTACTCTTAATCTCAACGGGAAAAGGGGTGCCATTGATAGGAACGCATACATCCCCATGACGAATAACGTTTGTAATATCGCAAAGAACACAAGGCATACCAACATTTATGGATTTCCTAACAACACTCCATTCAAGCTTGAAACCTTCTTTTCCTGATAAAAAACCGGCTGATTCTTTAGGTGAATAGTCTTCGGTTTTGTAGAAGAGATGTTTCAAGTCGTATTTGCAGAAATATATATTGGCTATCCCATCACCGAAACACTGCCAGATAAAGATAAGATGCTTATATTCATCAATCGTTTTTTTCAATTTTTTAGATAACGTTTTAAGTCTGGTAGCTTCGATTTTTTCTACTCGACCGTATTTCCTAACCTTCTCTGATTCTGATAATGCCTGTTTATTAGTTACAATACGTTTTTCACATTGCTTGATTTTGGATATTAGAAAACGCTGCAAATCTAATAGCAAATCAAGATTATCAGGATTCTGCATTAGATCATGTAGCATGTAAGAAGCTTCAATTATTGATTTTTTGTAGCGTCCAATCATTTCAAATATTTTAATGTCATTTAAGTTTATTTAGATGCTTCTGTTCTACAAAATAAATATTTCTGTTTGCTCGCGTACAAGCCACATAAAGCTTGTTACGACTAGATGCAGGCAAAGCATTTAAACTATTTTTTTTGAAAGCTGTTATAGCGGCAGGATATAGTGCTATGCATACATCTATATAGTGATCCTGCCCTTTTGATTTTCCCCAATTCTGAGAAAGACAGTCAAACTCATAATGCTTTTGAAAAAATAGTTTTACCGTATCCTCACACCTATAAATTTCGTCGATTCGCCGCTTATCAGTAATTAGTTGCACTTCGGATTCTTCTTCCTTGTGCGACCCGATATCGATACCTAGATGTTTTTTAATAAATCCACATACCTGTGGCGTGCAACGATGGCTATGTGATAGTGAAGTAGTATCTATTTCCAGCCCCTCATCTCCAAAGTGCTTCTGGTAGCTCTCAAAGTCATCATACAGGTGTAAATTTGTTCTTCCATCTGTACTAGTATCGAATGTATGCTGAAAGAAGTCGCCTACAAAATTAATGTCCACATTAGACGAACAGAAGCGTTTTAATAAATTAAAATCATTCCCGCCGAAATCCTGTACCTCATCGACAAAAAACTGGTCATAATATTTTTCAATTCGAGTAGTTACATGTTCTACGACACCTTGCTGTTCAATGAGCTTTGCAATCCTATTGTAGTAAAGCCTTCCGCTGGAATCCTGGTAAAAATCCATGCGGTTTCTTGGGAATCTAAAAGTAGCCGGTGGTGGTGTTTTCCAGTAAATCCCTTTTGATTTCATCTTATCATGGAGAAATGGCTTGTAGCAGAAAGAATAGAGAAAGGTGAAATAGGTAACGACAGTGATGTTTTCTGGTGACTCGCCAAATTTCTTCAATACGCACTGTCGTAGGTGGTTATAATTATTTTCAGTGTAAGTAACAATCAACGCGCGTTTGTCACGAGAAAGACTATTAATTATGTGGGTTGTTTTGCCTGCACCTGCAACCGCAAAGATTACTCTTTTATCCATACCAGCGCCTGCTCAATATAATCTGGAGCTTTAATATTGTCGTTTCCTTCTTCTAAAAGCTTCAGTGCCGCATCTGCTTTATTAGCGAGCATATACTCAAGTACCGTTAGGGATTTTCTCCCTTCGGAGAATAGCTGATTACATAGCTCCTCATTATCCTGATATATACATAGCTCCAGAGTGGATCGGTTATCATTGTCTGAATCGTAGAATACTTTGATTTTGTCAGTTACATAATCTTCATAATTTTCCACGCATTTTTTCTGGAAATCACCGTCATTGTCTCGGATTACTGCCGTCTTAATGTTTAATAGCTTCGCCAAATCCATATAGCGTTTAAAGCTCGTTCCACCTACTGAAATGACATGCACCTCTGAATCATCTAGTTTTTCGTTGAACAAATTCTCAAACATAGCTTCAATCAGTATGTACTCAGCATCTCCTTCAACAAGCACTACCTTTTGAGCCAATACAAATTCTAAAATCTTATTGTCAGGAGCCTTAACAAAGAAGTTAGCAGTTTCATCGGGTAAATCCTTCAAAGAAATGGGTTTAGTGCTTTCAGGGCTTAATATTGAAGCATTGTGTAAATCCAGTCGCGAGCAAATACTATTGCTGTGAGTAGCAATCATTATTTGAGTTGTTGATGCCTCTTCCAAGCTGGATAGAAGCTTTTTCATCTTCACATGGCTAAGATGGTTTTCAGGCTCTTCAATTAAAATAAGATTTATAGGCTCTGCATCTTCCTTTTTCTTAAGTGCAAATTCAGTTTTTATAAAACACTGATTTCCTTTACCCATTTGAGAAACAGGTATTCCTTTGTCCGTTATCATTAGGTCTTGATCGATATTGGATTTACTATCGTTTTTGATCTCGAATTTCGTGTCAGCCAGATTTTTGTTTAGCTCTGCCAGACTGTTGAGGGTGAACTCGGATTTGGCCTGCCTGTAGGCATGATGATTCTTGTGTCGATGTACAATATCGGTATTCGCTTCGTAAAGCGATTTGGTATAATGCCGCGTTGCGAGTTCCGTTCCAATTAATGAGCTATCAATAAAAATATGTCTCAGAAACCTACGGTTTTGTGTATATAATACACCTGCAAAAGTTGAAAATTGGATGCTGTAATATTCAAATGGAAAGAGCGGGTTTTCAGTTTCGAGTGCTGAATTAATCTCAGCACCATATTCATCCATTGGCTTACATTCCAATTTTAATCCATGACGTATGCCTTGTCCCGTATGATTGAGACCTTCAAGGTCTTGATTGCCGAAGTCGTTTAAAAAAACTTCAATCTTTAGCTCAGGTAACTCTTCGATCCGTTTATCACCAGCTAGAAACTCATTAATTGCGCCCTTGTAGAACAGGGACTCTAGACCAAGTGTTTCAATACGGTTTCTGCTTCCATTTAACACGAGGTCTACTGCTTGAAGAATAGTGCTTTTACCTGACTCGTTATCGCCGATGAAAATATTTCGCTTAGAATTTGCCGTGTACTCAAATGCAGGGAATCTTCTGAAATTAAGAAGCTTCACTTGTTCGATTTCTTTCATACCATGAATCCTATTTATATCGGCATTCTTCATCGAAGGATTACGGCTATAACCTTTCAACAAATGTCCGCTTTGGGTCGTTTTCAGAAGTCTAACATAGTAACTAAGTAAGCCTGTTTTTGGTTAATCGAGGAACCTATATTAGTAAATACTTAATGACTGCTATGTGGTCAGGCTGTGTGAAACTAAAAGCTATTTTTGAAAGTGGTAAACAAAGACTTTTATTACCCAATAACTTATTTAAAGTGGGTTTGGTTTTTACTATTTTGATACAGAAGCATACGTATTTAGGGACGAACTCCCACTGACTTAAAATATTTTGAGTTTTCACACAGCCTGTGGTGAATGCGACTCCCTCGTACATCCTTCCAGAGTCCGCTATGGATTATTATTGAACTGGAAGCAGCAATACTGAGAGTCTAATTTTACCTTGCTTGCACTCTCAGTTGTCAGAACACATAGAAACCAGTAAATTAACCTGTCAGGTCGTATCTGAGCCAATACAATTTAGCATAACCTTCATGGTTATACATGATTAACCTTTTTGCAAAACTAGTCCTTTAGTTTCGATGGTTTTCATTGTTATTCAAGATAATATACCCGATTTCAATCAAAACGCTTTGTAAACGGTATGTGGCCAGTATTAACACAAAAAGCCGATATCCAACGTTAAAACTAAATGGGCAGCGGAAGTGGGTGATCTACCCACGATAAAATGGACACATGGTATTTCATGTGGCTATTATCTCGGGTTCTTTATAAATTATTTCTTACATTAATCATTTATAAAACATTTCTGTTTCAAGGTGTTTCATAGAGTAATATACTGTCCCAAACCACTATATGACACCATATCAAAGTAATCTGTTGGTATATCTGATGGTATTTTGTAAATCGAACACAATGCATGCCTTTATAAATCCAGCTATAGTGCTAATAGTGTGAGTGCGGCCCTGGGCACCACATAAAATAACTTGTTAATCAATAAGTTACATAAAAAAGCCGCACTTGTTGCGGCTTTTTTATTGATTCTTTTTCACCGTACCGTAGATCATTTCATATATAACATCTGCATTGGGTTTATTTTAGCCTCCAAAACTTTCAGTTTAGCTATTTAATAAATAATTGGACTTAGTATTAGTAGAAACAACATGAGTTCCATGTGTAAATCTGACGTTCCCCTTTCATAGTATTAGTTTCAGGGCTGAACCCCTTGATTGTGTCAGGCTGGTATTTTCCTATGCTGGATAATATTGTTGTCATTACTAGTACTAAGTACTACACTTACCATATGAGGATATTTAAGAATAAGGCCTTCAATGGATGGGCGAATAATATAAATATGTCAGATGAGGATATAAGGGCTGCAGCAGAAGAAATAGTTGCTGGCAAGTATGAGGCCTCATTAGGGCAGAAAGTGTATAAAAAACGGGTAGCAATAGGTAACACAGGCAAGAGTGGCGGAACCCGAACAATCGTCGCCTTTAACGTGGGTAACCATATGTTTTTTATGTATGGGTTTGCTAAAGGTAAAAGAACAAATATTACACCTAAAGAAAAGAAAGCACTGCAGAAAATGGCCAGTGTTTATTTAGGTTATAACGAAAAAGAGTTAAATATAGCAGTAAAGCAAAATATGCTTTTTGAGGTAGAAAATAATGGATAAATCAATTTTAGAAGTAATGCACGAATCAGCCAAAGACATGAGTGATATAGGGCTCATGGATAAGCAGACTATGCGTGAATTTGATTCCCTGTGTCTCCCAAAAGTAAAAGAATACACCCCGGCACAGATTAAAAAAATACGAATACAAAATAGAGCCAGTCAGGCCGTGTTTGCTATGTACTTAAATACAGGTGTTGAGAGTGTTAGAAAATGGGAGGCAACAGGTGCAACCCGTAAACGACCTAATGGTGCAGCACTAAAATTAATTAGCCTGGTAGAGAAGTACGGCCTGGATATACTGGCAGAACAGGAAACGGCATAATCTCGAGTGCAGGGATTTGGAGTTAAGAACAATATCAAATAGCGCTGTTTCTGCCCGAGTAGGCAGCATGTTTAATGTTTGATGCGGCATTGCTAAAACGGCTAGCGTGAATGGAGTCAAATTCGGGGAAACCTTACAGGTAATGCTGATGGCAATCCCGAGCTAAGCTTTAAAATGGTATTACTATCATTTTATTGAAAGTGTAGAGACTTGACGGCTCCTGCCTAAACTACAACCTGTTGTAGCATGGTGAAGAGAAAGTCCAGACCACAAATGTCATTAATAATGACAGTAGTGAAAGCTATAGATGGTACGAAAATCCCTCGGTAGAAATACCGTGACGGTTCGATTACTGATTACTTCCCTGTAATTAGCCCTACGGGTCATCAGCGAAAGCGCTGATGTTGAAATTTGTTCCCAACAAATTTGATTCGGCCCTGGGCACCATATATGTGTAGAAATACACAATAAAAAACCTTCTTAGTTTTAAAGCTAACGAAGGTTTTTTATGCCTGTTTTTGCATGCAGCTCACCCCGAATCATTATGTCACGGTGCCAGTATCTTTAAATCCACTGCCAGCCATTCCAGCATACTTCTAGCTGGAATCCAGTGTCTTTAATTTTTTAAGATAGTGCGGAAATGTGGAGTCAAAGGACACTAGCTGAAGCCTGTTTTTATATCGGCTTCCTTGTCCGTTTGTTGTCCATATAAAGTCCTGTTAAATGTTATAAATATCATGCACTTATTGCATAAATAGGGCGTTTCTGTAATAGTGTGTAAAAAAGCCGTGCAGGATGCACGTATAAAGCAAATAAGGAAGGGAATATAAAAAGAATAAATGTTAAAGGATCAACAGTGGCAAAGCCTTCCATTCCGTGTTTCTTAAATAGCACCAATAGCCATATTATTAGCTCAAACATCTACTATTTCATTTCGTCTAGTTACGAAAACATCTATACAGGTGCATATTAAATGCAGCAAGAAGAACAACAATTCCTGAACAATCTAGACAAAAAACTCTGGACCAGCGCCGATAAACTGCGCTCCACTCTCGATGCCTCACAATACAAACACACCGTATTAGGCATGATCTTCCTGAAATACGTAAGTGACTCCTTCGACATCCGCCGCGAAGAACTCACCGAGCAATTCAAAACCCCAGAGCACGAATACTTTCTAGACCCAGCTGATTTCGGTGGCGAAGACAACGAAGAATACCAAACAGAAATCAACGAAGAGCTAGAACAACGCGACTACTACACTGAAGCCAATGTCTTCTGGGTGCCTAAAGTCGCTCGTTGGGAGTTTTTGCAAAGCCAGAACAAAGTTGTTATCACTGGTGAAGTAGAAGTCGGGGAAGGCAATGCCAAAAAGAAAATCCGATCCGTCGGCCAGCTTATCGATAATGCCTTAGATGCTATCGAACACGACAACCCCAAGCTCAAAGGCGTGCTCAACAAACGCTACACCCAGTTACAAATCGACCAGGCCAAACTCGGCGAGCTTATCGACCTAGTCGCCACCATTCCCTTTGCACACGACAGCCTCAGCAGCAAAGACATTCTCGGCCATGTATATGAATACTTCCTCGGTCAGTTTGCCCTGGCCGAAGGTAAAAAGGGCGGGCAGTTCTACACGCCTAAATCCATCGTTAGCCTCATCGTGCAAATGCTCGAACCCTTTAAAGGTCGCGTCTACGACCCCGCCATGGGCTCCGGTGGTTTCTTTGTGCAGTCAGAACATTTTATCCGTGAGCACCAGGGCCGCATTGGTGATGTCTCCATCTACGGCCAGGAATACAATCACACCACCTGGCAACTGGCCGCCATGAACATGGTGATACGCGGCATCGATTTTAACTTTGGTAAAGAACCCGCCAACACCTACACTAACGACCAACACCCAGACCTGCGCGCCGACTTCGTCATGGCCAACCCACCGTTCAATATGAAAGAGTGGGATACCGGGGTAGACGATAACGACCCACGCTGGGTATACGGCAAGCCACCCACCGGCAATGCCAACTTCGCCTGGTTACAACACATGCTCTACCACCTGGCACCCAATGGCAGCCTGGGGCTGTTGCTAGCCAATGGCTCCATGAGCTCCAACACCACAGGCGAAGGTGATATTCGCAAAGCGCTCATAGAAAATGATCTGGTCGAATGCATGGTCGCCTTACCCGGCCAACTGTTCACCAACACCCAAATACCCGCCTGCATCTGGTTTTTAACCAAAAACAAAAAACAACGGACATCAGCCAGCGGCAAACAACTTCGCGACCGTAGCGGTGAAATATTATTTATCGATGCACGCAACCTCGGCTACATGAAAGACCGCGTACTACGCGACTTCACCCAGGACGATTTAAACAAAGTCACCGAAACATTCCACAACTGGCAACAAAATGCCCCTCTCCCTCAGGGAGAGGGAAGGGGTGAGGGTGGTGTTAAAAGCGACGAAGTAAACTCTTATGAAGACATCCCCGGTTTTTGCGCCAGTGTAAATTTAGAAGGTATTAAAAAACACGACTACGTCCTCACCCCCGGTCGTTATGTCGGCGCAGCGGCAGAAGAAGACGATGGCGAACCCTTCGCAGAAAAAATGGCACGACTCACCGCACAACTAAAAACACAGTTTGAAGAAAGCGATAAGTTAGAAGGGGAGATTAAAAAGAACTTGGCGGGGTTGGGTTATGGACTTTGAAATAAATAAGACAGTCCCTGATGATTGGAGCATTAAGTCAATTTCAGATGTATGTATAAATGTTACTAGTGGCGGCACGCCTAGTAGAAGAAAACCAGAGTATTATGAAAATGGAAAGTATAACTGGATAAAAACAAAAGAACTGGATAATGGTTGGATAAGAGAAACTGAAGAATATATTACTGAAGAGGCTTTAAATAATTCTTCTGCGAAGTTATTACCTGAAAATACAGTTTTGCTAGCAATGTATGGAGCTACTGTAGGCGAATTGGGTATTTTAGCTTCAGAGATGACATGTAATCAGGCTTGTTGTGCAATGATTGTTGATCCAGAACAAGCAGATTATAGATACTTATTTTATTTACTTCTTTCACAGAAAAGTAACATTAAATCATTGGCTACTGGTGCAGCACAACAGAATTTAAGTGCTGCGCAAATTAAAAGCTTCAGATTTCCATTTCCAGAAATAGAAAAACAAAAAGAAATTGCACAGATCATTGGTGATTTAGACGATAAAATCGAACTAAATCGCCAAACCAACCAAACCCTCGAACAAATTGCCCAGGCCATATTTAAAACCTGGTTTGTCGACTTCGAACCCGTCAAAGCCAAAATAACAGCCAAACAAAACGGCCAAGATCCAGAACTCGCCGCCATGTTCGCCATAAGCGGCAAAATAGAAGATCAGCTTAAAGTCTTAGACGAAGCCGCCCTGCAACAACTCAAAACCACCGCCGCCTTATTCCCCGATGCTTTGGTTGAATCTGAGTTGGGTGAAATACCGGAGGGGTGGGAGGCTAAGCCTCTTTATGAAACGGCTGAGTATATTAATGGTGCAGCATTTAAGTCCAAAGATTTTACGATGGATGGTGAGGGGCTTCCAATTATAAAAATTGCTGAGCTAAAAGGCGGAATATCAGCAGGAACAAAATTCACAAATGAAACGTACAAAGATAAATACTTTATACAAAATGACGATGTTCTGTATTCATGGTCTGGCAGCCCAGAAACTTCATTAGAGGTATTTAAATGGTTTGGAGGAAATGGCTGGTTAAATCAGCATATATTCAAGCTCAATTTTGAGTCTCAAGATCAAAAATATTTCACCTATTATCTTTTAAAACATATGAAGCCAGTGCTCATAGCAACAGCACAGCAAAAACAGACAACTGGTTTAGGGCATATCACCGTCGCGGACATGAAAAGAATTAAAATTACATTACCGAGTAGTGGATTACTGCATGAATTTATGAGTTATGTTTCACCCATGTACGAAAAAGGGTCGAATACTGAGAAAGAGAGCAAGGCACTAATTGAAATAAGAGATAGCTTTTTACCTAAGCTGCTTTCGGGCGAAATTGAATTTAAAAATAAGGAAGTGCGTAATGAATCATAAAATAATTAAACAAGTATTAGATAGAACAAAGTCAGCTAAAGAAGATTCTGATTTCACGTATTTCTTTTCACTACTATTGGCAGCTGAAGCCATTGTTAAGTTAATTACTCTCGGTATGGTCTCAGCCATTGCAGATGACAAGGATCGAAATCGTTATCGCCTAGAGCATAGTCTTGTAAAATCTGATGGATTAGGTGATTGGGGGAGAGTTATTGAAGATGCGTTAACAGGCCCTGCTTCTCAATATTTATTGGCGGATGCACGCAAAGAGCAAGCAGAACTTACAAAGTTATGCCGGCAAGGTGAATGGCAGTATGATTCTGTGCAATCATTAAAGGAAGCATTGGATGCACTTGGTATCGAATCAGAAGAAGTGCCTGTTAAGTCTGATATGAAGAGATGGTTCAGACTTTTCTCAACACTACGAAATAAAACCCGCGCACATGGTGCTACAAAACCAACTAAGGCACATGTGGCAGCAGGATGTATTGAGCGGAGTTTGTATGCTGTAATTAATAACTTTTCCTTATTTACAAGACCTTGTGTCTATTTGCATAGAAATCTTTCTGGAAAATACAGGGTGTCAGCTATTACAGATGACTCTACACCTTTTGAGTTCCTAAAGAAAGAAGGCGCTCATGCATTGCCTAATGGTGTTTATGTGTATTTTGGTATGCCGCGAATTGTGCCATTACTACAGAGTGATGCAGAGTTACAGGATTTCTTTTTTTCAAATGGTGGATTTAACGCTAAAAAATACGAGCTTCTTTCTTATTTTACGGATGATAAAAAAATTGGGGATGCTTCAATTTATAGTGTGCCACCAGGTACATTACCCTCTAGTGAAACAGAAGGTTATGGTGAATTAGTGCCTGTGGGTAATTGTTTTACTAATGTACCTGATTTATCGCGAGATTATGTAGAAAGACCTAAACTTGAAGGTGAACTTTATGAGTTGCTGATTGATGACCGTAGGCCAATTATAACATTGGTTGGAAAAGGGGGGATTGGTAAAACCTCACTCTCACTTCAAGTTATACATAAACTATACAAGGATGAGAGGTATGAAGCAGTTATCTGGCTTAGTTCACGTGATGTTGACTTACAGTTTTCAGGGCCAAAGCCAGTTCGCCCTTTCGTCTTAAACCCTGATGATATGAGTAAGCTATATGCAAAACTTGTACTATCAACAGATAAACTCAAAGAAAAAGGGTTTAATCCTAAAGAGTTTTTTGAAAATCAACTTCAAAAAAATGAATTAGGGTCTGTTTTATATGTGTTTGACAATTTTGAAACAACACAAAATCCGGTAGAGATGTTCAATTGGATTGATACCTATATTAGGTTGCCTAATAAAGCATTGATTACTACACGCCTGCGTGACTTTAAGGGGGATTATCCAATTGAGGTATCTGGTATGGAGGAATCAGAATCGCGAACTCTTGTAGAGCAAACTGCATTACAGCTAGGTGTAAGGAAACTTTTGAATGACCAATATGTTGATGAGTTAATTGCTAGATCAGAAGGTCATCCATATGTAATGAAAGTATTGTTAGGTGAAGTCGCGAAAGCTGGTAAAGCGATGGACGTAAAGAGAATTGTTGCAGGAAGCGATGAAATACTTACAGCATTGTTCGAACGAACATATTCATCACTAACACCTTGCTCACAAAGAGCATTTATGACATTGGCAGCATGGAATTCAGCTGTCCCTAGAATTGCATTAGAAGCGGTTCTTATGCGATCAATAACTGAAAGAGATCAAATTGAGAATGGCATTGAATCATTAGTTCAGTTTTCTATGGCGGAAAGTTATATTTCACAAAATGACAATCAAGAGTTTATCAGTATTCCTCTTGTTGCGAGTGTTTTTGGGAAAAAGAAATTAAATGTAAGCCCATTCAAAACGGCGATTCAAATTGATGTTGAAACATTGCAAATGCTAGGTACTAGCAGGAAGGATGATTTGCATCTTGGTTTGGCGAAAAGATTAGAGAAATTTATCGGTAATATTTCACAGCGTATAGATTCTGGTGACTCTTTCTCTAACTACTCATCAATATTGGATATGATATGTCGTGCGTATAATCCTGGCTGGCTTATATTAGCTAGATGGCACTTAGAAAGTGGAACTCAAGAGGATGTTGAATTGGCAAAAAAGGAGCTAAGACGATTTCTTGAGAATGATCCAGCTGGTGAGAATGCAGCAGAAGCATGGCAGATGCTGGGGAATGCTTGTTATCAGACTGGAGATGCGTTAGGGGAAGTACATGCATTCATTGAAAGGGCTCAGATAAGTTCAGTACCATTTTATGACGTATCGAATACTGCGAACAGATTGAACAGACTACTTCGAGAGCATGAGTTAGAAGTGGATATAGAAGAGAAGCGGTTGTTAGCACAGCGGATTGCTGATGTGCTTGATGCACGGCGAAGTGAAGCAGATGCTGATGATTATTCGAGAATGGCCTGGTTGAATTTGCACCTGGGGCGTGAACAAAAAGCAAAAGAGTATGCTGAATATGGGTTAACTATCGAGCCAGATAATCAACATTGTCAGAAAATATTGGAAAGGATAGCTAATTTCGTATAGTGTATTGAATTGGTAAGATAATGATCACTGAAGACCAACTAGAACAACTCTGCCTCGACTGGTTTAAATCTATCGGTTACGACTATGTGTGTGGATATGACATCGCCCCCGATGGCGAGAACCCAGAACGTATTGACTATCGGCAGATTGTTTTGTTTGATCGTCTACTTTCACAGCTGCAAAAAATAAACCCACACATTCCTGTTACTGTTTTAGAAGCCGTATCTCTACGAATAGCCAAACCTGAAACCCCAATACTCATTAAAAGTAATAAAGCCTTTCATCGTTTGTTATTGGAAGGGGTGAAGGTTGAGTTTAAAGATAATGATGGCCCGGAAAATAAAACAGTCTCCAAAACCGACTACGTGCAGCTGGTTGATTTTAGTAATGTAGGTAACAATCAATTTTTGGTGGTGAATCAATACACCATAACCGGCACTAAAGGTAATCGCCGTCCTGATATAATTGTGTTTATTAATGGTTTACCACTGGCGGTAATTGAGCTTAAAAACCCGGCGGATGAAAGCGCGGATATTTGGTCGGCTTATCAGCAGTTACAAACCTATAAAGATCAAGTCTCTGATTTATTCATTTTTAACGAAGCTCTGGTGGTAAGTGATGGTTTAAATGCGAGAGTGGGTTCACTAACTGCGAATAAAGAACGCTTTTTGCCCTGGCGTACCATTGCCAATGAAGATGATAAGCCACATTTCGAATATAGACTACAAACGTTGGTTCAGGGTTTCTTTAAACCGGATTTGTTTTTAGATTATATCCACTACTTTATTTTGTTTGAGCAAGATGGTGATGCGCTGATTAAAAAAATCGCCGGTTATCATCAGTTTCATGCCGTGCGTGAAGCTGTGAAGGCAACAGTGATTGCTGCGCAGAAAGAGGGTGTATCTGAAAAACGTGCTGATTATGCGGATAAGGTTGAACCAGGTTCAGGTAAGGCCGGGGTAGTGTGGCATACACAGGGTTCGGGTAAGTCGATTTCTATGGTGTGTTATGCAGGTAAGCTATTAGCACAGCCCGAAATGAACAACCCAACCATTGTGGTGGTGACAGACAGAAACGATTTAGACGGGCAGTTGTTCAATACCTTTGGTATGGCGGCAGAAACCTTAAAACAAACCCCAGTACAAGCGGGTGATCGTGATGAGTTGCGCGACATTTTAGCCTCGCGTCAATCTGGTGGCATTATTTTCACCACTATTCAAAAGTTTGCCCTGTTAGGTGATGAAAGCTGTCACCCGGTATTAAGTGAGCGGCATAATATTGTGGTGGTGAGTGATGAGGCGCATCGTAGTCAATATGGCGATAAAGCTAAGCTAAATGCTAAAACCGGCCAATATACCTTCGGTTATTCCAAACACTTACGCGATGCCTTGCCCAGAGCTTCATTCATTGGCTTTACCGGTACACCGATTTCTTCTGATGATAAAGACACCCGTGCTGTCTTTGGTGATTATGTTTCTATCTACGATATTCAGGATGCGGTGGATGATGGAGCAACCGTACCCATTTATTATGAATCCCGTTTAGCCAAGTTAGATATCAACCAGGCAGAGTTAGAACACCTGAATGATGATGTTGAAGAAGCCCTGGATGATTATGTGGGTGAAGACGAAGAAGACATCGCCAGCCGAGAAAAAACCAAATCTCACTGGGCTGCCTTAGAAAAACTGGTAGGCAGTGCGCCCCGCATGGAGCAAGTGGGTAAAGATTTAGTCGCCCACTTTGAAAATCGTATCGCTACCATGCCCGGAAAAGGCATGATTGTGTGCATGAGCCGTGAAATTTGTGTGGATATGTACAATGCCATCGTTGCCATTAAACCTGAATGGCATGATAGCGACCCGAGCAAGGGCGCGATTAAAATAGTGATGACCGGCTCGGCATCTGATAAAGAAAAGCTACAGCCACATATTTACAATAAAGAAACCAAAAAGCTATTTGAAAAGCGTTTTAAAGACGTAAACGACCCTCTGCAACTCGTGATAGTACGTGATATGTGGCTCACCGGCTTCGATGCCCCCAACTGCCACACGATGTATATCGACAAGCCCATGAAGGGTCATAACCTGATGCAGGCCATCGCCCGAGTAAACCGCGTGTTTAAAGACAAACCCGGTGGCTTAGTGGTGGATTACATCGGCATTGCCAGTGAATTAAAGTACGCCTTAAAAACCTATACCGACTCAAAAGGTAAAGGTGCCCCCACATTAGATACCCGCGAAGCCTACGCCATTCTGTTAGAGAAAATGGATGTAGTACGCGGCATGCTGCATGGCTTTGATTACAGCGAGTATGAAACCAAAGCCTTGCAGTTATTGCCGGGTGCGATGAATCACATCCTTGGGCTGGAAGACGGCAAGAAACGCTTTTTAGATGTAATGGCAGCTATTAGTAAAGCCTTTGTGCTTTCAGGTGCCATTGATGAAGCTGAGGCGCTTAAAAAAGAAATCGCATTTTTAGGGGCAATAAAGGCAGCAATAAGCAAATTCACCAGCATAGACAAGCGCCGCACTGATGAAGATAGAAACAGTGTATTAAAGCAAATTATTGATAACGCAATCATTGCAGAAGGTGTGGCTGATGTATTTGATATGGTTGGCTTAGATAAACCCAATATTGGCTTACTCTCTGATGAGTTTTTGGAAGATGTGAAGAACCTACCACAGCGTAATCTGGCAATGGAGCTGCTAGAAAAGCTTCTAAGAGACGAAATAAAAGCCAGGTTGAAAACCGATGTGGTATCTGAGAAGAAATATTCCGATCGTATATTAGAAACCCTACGTAAATACCATAACCGTGCTATCGAGACAGCTCAGGTAATAGAAGAGCTCATCGCACTTGCAAAAGAAATGGAAGCTGACTTAGCAGAAGGGGATAAACTAGGGCTCAATCCTGATGAGATAGCTTTTTATCGCGCACTTATTCAAAACGAATCAGCAGTAAAAGAGCTAGGTGATAATAATCTGCGAGAATTGGCAAAGTATGTAACGGAACAGCTACGTAAGAGCACTACTGTAGATTGGCAGGTAAGGGATAGTGTAAGGGCTAAATTACGTAACTTGGTAAGAAGGGCCTTAAGAAAGTGGAAGTACCCACCAGATAAGGCTGATGAAGCGATAGAGTTGTGTTTAAAGCAGGCTGAGGCTTTGAGTTATAGTTGGAGTAGCTAACGGTTCATTGGTCGAATAGGTGTTGATTTAAATGGCTGTTTCTGGTTGATAGTTCATAATATATGAACTATAGTTCACAAAAAGTGAACTTACGGAGCCGCTTATGTCTTTATTGTCTGATGCCTTATTTACGGAGACACAACAGCAGGTATTGGGCCTATTGTACGGTCAGCCCGACAAAACCTTTTACACCAAGCAAATTTTACGTGCTACCGGCATGGGTGTGGCCACCATTAAGCGTGAGCTGGAGCGTATGTTAGCTGCGGGTATTTTGCAGATGAATAAGGTTGGTAATCAGCATCATTATCAGGCTAATCCGGAATGCCCCATTTATGAAGAATTGTTAGGAATTACTCGTAAAACATTCGGTGTTGCGGATGTTATACGCGATAGCCTTGCACCGCTTTTAAGTGATATCGACATGGCCTTTATCTATGGCTCTGTGGCAAAACACGAAGATTCTTCTAGTAGTGATATTGATGTGATGGTGATATCTGATCGTCTTAGTTATACAGATGTAATGGATTTGTGTTTACATGCAGAGACAAAATTGGGGCGCCCAGTAAACCCCAGTGTTTATGATAAAAAACAGATTACGGAAAAGCTGTCGCAAAAGGCATCATTTTTAACGCGAGTAATGGAACAACCAAAAATATGGTTAAAAGGGATTGACGATGACATTAGCGTATTTAGAGAACCTGGTTAAAATTGGGAAGTTAAAGAAAGAGCTACCAGACCAAAATGAGTTTGATGGTATGTTGGCATCAGCCAAACGACGATTACATGATGCAATGGTCGAGGGCGTATCGGAGGAAGGCCAGTTTTTATCGGCATATGGCGCGGCACACACTTTATCATTAGCAGCAATGCGTTGGCATGGATATAGATCATCTGAGCGATATATAGTGTTTCAATGTTTGGAACATACGCTCAGTTTAGAAAAAGTAAAATGGCGTGTTTTAGATCAATGCCATAAACAGCGAAATTTAGCCGAATATGAAGGAAGCCTGGATATTAGCCAACAACTATTAAGTGATTTGCTCGATATTACCAATGAGCTTCTTGGTTTGGTGGATGCGCTGGAGCCTATACATCATAACGCTAAACAGTAAATCTTAATAATATGAACTTTGAAACCTGGCTGCTCCACATCGGAAAATCTCAACGCTCTGCAAGAAGTTATTCAACTGTAATAACAGGAGTTATGTCAGATTGGGGTAAAGTCGCAGGTTTGATTACTGATTAAATTAAAGGAGACGGTGATAAACAATAATCATTACCGCATAGGTTAAGTTCTTACAGTGCTCATCTATTGTTAGTAGTTCATGATTCACTGTTTTTAAAATTCAATTGCGCAAAGATCTTTGTTCGCTGCTTCATTAAAACTACCATCTGCTCAAGTACTGCTTCACAGCGCACTAAGATATATAATTCTAATACACTGTCACCATGCTTATGGAAAACCTTAAATGACGAATAATAAAGAAGCATTCAATCAATTTATACACAGCAGCAATGCGGATGGTAGCGGCAAGGCATCATCCTATATTAGGGCGCTGGATTTATTGTGTGAGATGTTACAAGTACATTCATGTGGCTTTGATGATTGTAAGAATGTATGGTCAGTATTATCAGTTGATCGTTTGCAGGCGTTGTATTTGCATGTTTTGGCTGAGGCCAGGAAAAAGGATGCAAGTGTATGGAATATTCAAGGCATTCCTAAAAGTTACTTGCAAAGTGGATATTGCTCTGCCGCACTGAAAAGTTATCAAGAGTTTCTTGTTGGGTATAACTATGAAAATGCTGTGCTTAATGCATTCGCAGAATTTAAAGGAGATGAGGCGGATGTTGTTAAAAAGCTTGATATGGATTTAGAGTATCCTAGCTTTTTAATTGATGAGCATGCTGAAAGGGTAGGGAAAGAGGTTACTCGATTGGTTAGTGTGCGTTCCAACCAGAATATTTTTAGAAAAATGATATTAAAAATATATAATGAAACCTGTTGTGTGACTGGGTTAGATGTTCCTGATGTTCTTCGGGCAAGTCATATCATACCTTGGGCTGCTGATAGGGATATGCGGATTGATCCCAGGAATGGACTATGTTTATCAGCGACGTATGATGCGGCATTTGATAGAAACTTAATTAGCTTTGATGATGAATATCGATTGATTGTTTCGAGAGATATTAAAGATCACTATATGAGTAATAGCGTGAAAAACTATTTCTTAAATAAACAGGGTGATAAGATCACGCTACCATCATCGTACCTACCACATAAAGATTATCTTGAAAATCACCGTAACAAGGGGAAGTTCTAAATAATAAGCAATTATTAATAGGAAGGTAAGATAAGTGATTGATTGGTAACATTAAAGGGGTCGGTGACAACTAATAATCATTATCGTACAATCGCTATGAACATATTATTTAACATATACTCGATACTTATAGACAAGGATCTGTCATGCCAAGAAAACTAAGAATGTATCTCCCAAATATTCTCTGCCATATCATTCAGCGAGGAAATACTCGTAAAGTAACTTACTTTGCAGACCAGGGTTGTCAATGCCAAACATTTTATCTGTCCTTGAAAAAATAAATTGATAGATAAATGTATAAAATAAATATTTACAAAGTCGAAGAATTCAAAATAATAGCTTATGCGCACTAGAAAGAGGAATAAATAATGATTTTGTTTATTACAAATAGAATGATTAATACAGAGATAGAAGCCAATCCCGTTGTATTAGCGCCAAATAAAATAGGAAAAATAATTGGCGATGGAATATATTGTGGAGAGGTGTTACAGAATAATAATATTAGTTTGTATCCAAGGGGTTCAGAGAAGTCATTATTCGACAGTGTTAGTAATTCAGAGTTAAAGAAGCCATGGGTTTTCTTTGTGCATGGTAATAATCAAAACGTTCTCAAAAACATCAAAAAATGTCGTGCGATGGAGGAATTTCATGGAGTAAATGTGGTGGCTTTTTCATGGCCATCACAACCTTATATGGAAGCAGATAAACTTACCAAATTGATGAAAAAGTATACCAAGCAGGCATTATTAAGGTTAATTAAGTTACCCGCAAGTAGTGCTGATTTACCAAAAGATGCAGCTTTATTGTTGAAAGACTATTATGTCAACTACAAAATGGCAAAAGAGAATGCAATTGATTCGGCTAATGATTTAAATGATGCATTCAGTGTTGTAAAGAAAATGTTGTTTTCTAAATTTGGATCTAATGCAAAGAAGTCTCTATTGATTCACAGCTTAGGGCATTTAGTGATGCAGACTTTTGTTCAAGAAGACTTTGTTCTATCTGCTAAATTCAATAATATTATTTTGCACCAGGCAGATGTAGATTCTGATGAGCATCATGACTGGATACCGAAGCTTCGTACGAAGTGTGATGGTTTGTATATTACTACTAACACCTATGATTCTATTCTTGGTACATCATCAATTGTTAATATGGAAGAGCGATTAGGACAAACTACGGTTCATAGATTAGATAGACCGTATAAATATCTAGACTTTACCGATGGGGCCTGGGTTGATAATAATCATAACTTCTTTATTTATAACAAGGACGATATGAACGAAACGATATTTAAATTAATGAATCGTTTATTAAAAGGGAATAAAGATAATTTACCTACAAAACCTTTTTCATCAAACAACAGTGGTTTTTCTTTACTATCTAAGTCTAGGTTGATTTATCGTCTTCAGTATGTAATGGATCCTACAGGCGATGGCGATCCTCATGATGAAGACCAGTATATAGAAAGCCTAAAAGGCATATAAATCTTTATTTTAAGGAGCTGAATAAGTGAGGATTTCTAACAAATCATCCAGCTCGGAAATAATCGTCAAGTATGTTTTGTTAAGGGTCAAGGCATGGCATTTTATGCCAGTCTGCGGAATGAAAATTCACTTCTGAAAGATGTAGCTGATAACAGATATCACAAGCTCTCAATATATATGCTAAATAGATACAATCGTAGTAGTATATACAAAATTATTAAAGGGGCTTTATATGCCTAGAAAAGCGCATTTTAATTTTCCGGGTATAACCCAGCTCATTATCCAGAAATCAAATAAGTGCGATCCCTGCTTTTTTGTGGATAGGGATTATCAGCACTATCTTCATGATCTATATAACCTGTCAGCAAAATATAACTGTCATATTCATAGCTATCTGCTAATGCCGGATCATGTTCAAATTTTAGCCACTCCTTATTTAGATAGCGGTATTTCACATTTGATGCAGGAATTGAGTCAACGCCATGTAAATTATATCAATACGACATATGGGCAGGCAGGTAGTTTATGGGGCGGAGGCTATAAATCCTGCCTGGTGGACAAGCAATACCTGCTGACCTGTATGCGTTATATTGAACTAATACCCGTAAGATCCAGTCTCGTTGAGCAACCTGCGGATTACCGCTGGTCAAGTTATCACTTTAATGCCATCAATAAAGAAGATGAAATTATTATTTCTCATCCTGATTATATATCCCTGGCTGATACCCAGGAACATAGGCTTGCAGCGTATATAGAGTTGTTTGAAGATGAGATTGCCTCTGAAATTATTTCAGATATTAAAGATGCATTAGATAATGAAGATGTACTGGGGCCAGCCGAGCTAAAAGACAAAGTTGAGGAATTAGCGAATAAGAAAAAAGAGGAGAAAGAGGGCTGTACGACTTGTCACATGTTTTATTAATTTGTTATAAGTCGAGTTTTTCCGAGGAAAGTATTCTGTGAAATACCAAATTAAAATAATTGAAATAACCGGGTTCAGAGTAAATCTTTTGGGATTTTTGATGTCATAGTAAAAGCGCTTATTTTTAATCACCTGTTCTTAATTTGTCCGAAAACTCTAATGACAGAGTTTAAAATTCATAAATCTCACCCAAGTTCAACTTATGCATCTACTTTTAATTATTATTGGAATTATTCTTTTTGCAGGACTGGTCTTTTGGCCTAGTTACTGGGTAAAAAAGGTGTTAACAAAATATCAGAAACCTGATGATTTATTTCCTGGTACAGGTGGTGAGCTTGCCGTGCATTTACTTGAAAGCTTGAAAATAGACGGTGTTATTGTTGAAGAAACAGAGCCAGGTCAAGATCATTATGATCCTGTCGCTAAAGCGGTACGTTTATCACCGGATAATTACAACGGTAAATCGCTTACAGCCATTACTGTTGCTGCACATGAAGTTGGGCATGCTATACAGCATGCATCGGGTAATCCGTTATTTAAATTACGTCATAAACTTGTACGTTTTGCTATCTACTTTGAGAAATTAGGTAGTATGGCTATTGTTGCTATGCCAGTTCTTGCATTAGTAACCCGGTCTCCTATTGTTGGAGGGGGGCTCTTTCTGTTAGGTATTATGGGTATTGCATTTGGTACACTCGTGCATTTAGTCACTCTGCCAGTTGAGTGGGATGCTAGTTTTAAGCGCGCTATGCCTGTTTTAATTGAGGGTGAATACATTAATGATATGCAGTCGAAGCATGCGCATAAAATATTAAAAGCAGCGGCTTTGACTTATGTGGCAGGTTCATTAGCAAGCCTGCTTAATTTTTACCGATGGATTGCGATTTTGAGACGTTAATAACGTCCCTTGTAACCGAATAGAAGTCAGGTAACATCATGTTACTTGTTCTCGTGCGAGAGTATCCAGACGGGTATATCTCTTTTCGTCCAGCGCGCGAAGCCCATTTTTTCTCCTCGATAAAACTGGCGGTAAGCATCAACCGCAGATTCTGGCACTTTATATTCATCTGGCATGGCCTGAGCAAATTCGGTTAATCCACAGCTTTCGTAATCATGGTTTTTAATTTCATCAAGTACAGCCATCGATTTATGATCAATCTGTTTATCAAATCGTTATCGGTATTCATCGTTTAGGGCAACGGTGAGTTATACTAGCCAGTTAAAATTATCTTTTGATTCTTCTACCCAGAGTACACAGGGGTGTTTCACGTGGGTTGATTTGTAGGGTGTGCTAATATTTTTTTCAGCAGTATAGAGCATCTGCACACTTTCCAGAATCATTTTCACAACATGCTGATCACAATGATATTGCGCGCATGTTTTTATGTTCGTATCTCAAGAAAAGATATTTATCTTCTGGTTTATTCGAAATGTTTATTAAATACTGTGCATGGTCAGTCTCCATGAATGGCATTCTGAGTCGCTGAATGTTCTCTGCCTTTCGCTTCCATTAAAACCAGCTAACTTCAATCCCCGCATACACACGTCGTTCTGCAACCGGTTCGTAATAGCGAGCATTCCTGGCATTGATTCTCAAGTTACCAAGATGCTCGGCATCAAACAGATTTTCAATGCCGATGAACAACTGGATATTATGTTGATTGCTTGAAAGTTTACGTCCCAGGCGCAGGTCGGTGACGGTTTGCGATGCAACATTCACGGTATTGGCATCATCGGCGTAACGCTTGCCGATGTGTTGAACCGCGATACCCGCAAAATAGCCTTGCTGAAACTGGTACTCGGCATCGATGAAAGTGGTCCAGTCGGGCAGGCCGGGCAGGGCATTGTTACTGGTGTCATCGAAACGTGCATCCATGTAAGTAAGAGCGCCGGAGAGTTGTAGTTGTGGCAGGGTTGTTGGCCACCAGCGACCACCCAGTTCCAGGCCATCGCGACGAGTGCGATCGGCATTGCGGTAGAAAGTGCGTTCATCATCGGGGGCAGCGCCGGGATTATTATCAACAATGATTTCGTCTTTCACCTTTACGGAGAACAGGCTAGCTTCGAGTTGATAACTGTAAAGCTTGCCACGCAGGCCAATCTCAAAGCTGCGACTGGTTTGCGGTTCAAGGCCGGGGCGAAAGCCGCTGCCACCAGGGTTGGCAAATTCGGTGAAGGTGGGTGCTTCGAAGCTGGTGGCGTATTGGCTGAAGGCGCTCCAGTTATTATCCAGCTTATGGCTATAACCCAGACTGTAGTGTGTTTCGTTGTATTCACGTTCACCTGAGTTGTCGGTGCCGTTGGCCTGTAAAATGGGCTGTAATAAATCGTCGATTTTCAGGCGCAGGCGATCGTGGCGAAGGCCGATGATCCAGCGACCTTGTTGCTCTGCGATGGGCCCGGCTAACTGGAAACCCAGCCCGGTATTGCGTGCGGTTTCACGTTGATCCAGCGCCAGGTCATTGCTGATGCCGGTTTTACAAATGAACGGTTCGAGACTGGTATTACGGCAGTAGCGTTGCCGATCATCTTGCTGGTCTTCCAGGCTAAGCTGCGTGTGTAGAGTGAGTTTGCCCAGTGGGCGTTGATAATTTAGCGCGCCGCCGATGATTTTCCTATCGTATTGAATCAGGCTGTCGCCGGGAAACGGTAGTTGTTGTTCGAAGTCGCGCTGGGTAATCCAGCTTTGCGCGCGTAGCTGGTGATTGTTGCCGCTAAAGCGTTGCACCATGCCAAGTGATGCGATGTTCTGGGTGACCTGTTGCCCGGCATTCATAGCACTGGCTAGAAAGGCGGCCTGGGATGGGTCGCTTTGCCACTGTTCATAGGTGAGCCCGCCGGGGTCTTCGGCTAAAGGGTTGTCGAGATGGTTAAGGATGACAAACCAGTCACGACTGCCTTGTTGGTAATCGATCCAGAGTCCGGCGTTGATTCTTTCGACTTCACTTTGCTCGCGGTAGCCGTCCTGTTTCAGCTGAGTAACTGCGCCACGGTAAGCCAGTGAAGCATCATCGCCGGATTCATTGCCGGATTCATCACTGGCATCAAGTTGTTGGCTGAATGCACCATGCACTCGGCGCAGGCCAAAGCCACCGATCTGTGTTTCTAGCCGGGCAAACGGCGCCTGGCGTGGTGAATAACTTTGATAATCGAGCAGGCCACCGCTGCCATTGCCATGTAACACGGCATTGGCACCGCGCAACACTTCGATGGATTTGATAGAGCTGGGATCGATGGCATCAATCTGTGCCTGGCCATCTACAGTGGTTAGTGGAATGCCATCTAACCGCACACGCACACCGCGAATACCAAACGGTGCTCGTGCACCAAAACCACGAATCGAAACACGTGGGTTCTGCGCGAAATTGTCCCGGTTTTGCACCAGCACACCGGGCGCCATATTCAGGGCATCGGTGGGCTGGATAGGTGCGCGTCCGTCGCCGATATCATCCTCGTTGATCAGGGTGACGCCGCTGGGTGCATCCTGCCAGCGAGTTTCAATCAACGGCGCGGTGATATTTATTTGCAGTGCAGTTTCATCACTGGATGACTCGGCTGTGGCCAAGCTTGGCCATAACATTGCAGTGGCGCTGACGATGACAATGGCTATTACCGTGTGAAATGGCTGGTACTGTGCTGTGGTTAAAGCATATTGCCTGGTTATTTCAGCGCGTCTGCTGGTTAACAATTTATTACCCGCCTTACTGCTCAACTGCTGGTTTCATCACATAAACTTTGCCGCTGTCAGTTGCAAAATAGAGCCAGCCCTCAGGGCTTTGCGCCAGGCTGCGAATGCGTTCATCCAGATCATCAAGCAAACGTTCTTCGCCGATGGCCTTGCCATCATCACTTAAGGTTACGCGGTTGAGATGAGTGAGTTTGAGTGCGCCAGAAAACAGGTTGCCGCGCCATTTTGGGAAGCTGTCGCCGGAATACATGAGTAAGCTACCTGGTGCAATGGAAGGTGTGTATTGTTTGACGGGTTGTTCCATACCTTCACGCTGTGTGCCTTCACCAACGTCGAAGGGCCCCCAGTATTCTTTACCATAGGAAATCACCGGCCAGCCATAATTGCGCCCGGGCAGCACAAGGTTAATTTCATCACCTCCGCGCGGGCCATGTTCGATTAACCACAGGCGTTTGTTGTTGTAATCGTAGGCCATGCCCTGTGGGTTTCGATGACCGTAGCTCCAGATTTCTGGCGGAACATCTTTACGTTTATTAAATGGATTATCTTTTGGTACGCTCCCATCACGCAACAGGCGCATTACGCTGCCGGCATGGTTACTTAAATCCTGCGACATTGAGCGTTCACCACGGTCACCCACGCCAAAGTAAACATACCCTTTTTCATCAAACACAATGCGGCTACCAAAGTGACGAGTGGTGCTGCTGGCCGATTGCGTTTCAAGCAAATCCTGCCATTGTGTCAGTTTATTCGCGCTTAACTTTGCGCGGGCCAGCACAGTGACGCCACCTTCTATTTTACCGCGCACAAAAGTGAAGTAAATCCAGTCACCGCTTTTGAAATCTGGCGGCACTGCGACATCGAGCAGGCCTGCCTGGCCTTCGGCCATAACCTCCGGTGCGCCTTGTATCGACGTGAGGGATTTGCTTTGGGTGTCGAGCAGTTTAATGCTGCCTTCACGTTCGGTGATCAGTAGCTGGTTATTAGAAATAAACGCCAGACCCCAGGGAACACCGAGTCCATCAATAACCTGTTCGAGTTTGAACGTGTGTTGTTTGCTATTGATAAGCTGTGCTGAAACCGCATGGCTGGTAAACGGAAGTAATGCGATTAAACACAATAGTCGAGTCATTAGTTTTATGTCACCTCCTTAAGTGTAACCATTATAGATAACAAGTGATGCGTAATATCCCTCACTGAAACCTGAGAATTATTCAGCTAATTTTGTCACGACTTTTTTTACAACGGTTATACCGTCATTATGAACATCTATATGTCATTTAGTTTAGTGTTGTTTAGCGCAACATTTTCTTTTGCATCAACAAATCGTGTTATTTGTTGTCTTTTTAGCGTAACCAGTCGGGTATGTCTCTTTTTGTCCAGCGCGCGAAGCCCATTTTTTCTCCTCGGTAAAACTGGCGGTAGGCATCAACTGCAGATCCTGGTACTTTGTATTCATCTGGCATGGCCTGTGCAAATTCGGTTAAGCCACAACACTCATAATCATGGTCTTTAATTACATCGAGTACAGCCATCGATTTATGATCAATCTGTTTATCAAATCGGTATCGGTATTCATCGTTGAGGGCAACAGTCAGTTGTACTAGCCAGTTATAATTATCTTTTGATTCTTCTACCCAGAGTACACAGGGGTGTTTCATATGGGTTGATTTATAGGGTGTGCTAACGCCTTTTTTATTAAGTGCAGTACAGAGCATCTGCACGCTTTCCAGAATCATTTTCACGACATGCTGATCACAATGGTATTGCGCGCATGTTTTTATGTCTGTATCTAAAACAAAGATGTTCATCAGCTGATGCTTTGTGGCTGTGACGTTTTATCAAGTGCTTTCTTCAGTACTTTCTGCACATTCGATTTAACATCGACTTTTGCATTGATTTTCGCCAGCAGTAAATAGATACCCGCAAGCTTACGGTGTAGAAACAATACATCTGCTGGTGGGATACGTTGAAACGTGTCACTGCTACGTATGCGGTATACTTTTTCGCTGATTCGCGTTGATAATGTAGATGATCCAAAATGATATCCGCCGTCACATAATGCGGGTTCTGCGGCTGTCTGAATCAAATCACCCATTGCTACGCGGTAATCGAAGGGATCACTTTTTTCGATATAGCCCACGTTATATGCGGCATCAACAATCTTCATCTTTGAAGCACTATTCAATATGCTTTTCCATTTCTGAAATATTCATATATTACTTAGCTGATAAGCCACGTAATAGTTATAACTAGCCTGTAAATTCTCCTTGACACAAATAAACAATATGATCTAGAGTGTTTCTTGTTTCGAAACAGGAAATAACGTATGGTGCTTAAACCCCAGGATACCTTACTGGCAGTCAAATACTGGTCTTTAAATCAGGCCGGAAAGGCTGACAGTGTGCGCAGTATTTCCGATGCTATAGGCATTAGCGCCAGTGAAGTCAGTAAGGGAACTAAGCGCTTGATGGGGGCTGGACTGGTGGTTGAACGTGCTGGAAGTGTCTTTGCCGTAAAGGGTGGGCTACTTGAGTGGCTTTGCTATGGTGTTCGGTATGCCTATCCGCAAGAGAATATTGGTTATGGAAGAGGGATGCCGGCTTCATGGAACTGTCCGCTGCTGGAAAGTGAGGTTAGCCCGCCGGTTCCACCTTTTGTATGGTCAGTATCGGGTGGTAGTGCCGAAGGGGTGTTTATCAGGCCTATCCATAACTCAGTACCTCTGGCTGCCAGTCGTGATGAATTACTGTATCAGGCCATGTCTCTGGTTGAAGTGATTCGCGGTGGTAAACCCAGAGAATTAGCGATTGCCAGGGATCTATTAGCCAGTTTGATTAAAGGGAATGTATGAACGCTAAAGATATTAATGTAATGCAGCTGGAGGCTGTCGCATCTGCATTGGGTGAGCTGTTGCCCCATGTGACTTTTGTTGGTGGGAGTACAACGGTGCTGCTAGTTGATGAGGCCGGGCATTCGGGAGTGCGAAAAACGGATGATGTGGATGTCATTATCGATGTAGGTACTCTGGTTGAATATCATCAGTTTACGCAGAGTTTGCGTGATCTAGGGTTTAGGGAAGATAGTGATGGGCCTATATGCCGTTGGCTGTTCGATACGAACGTAGGTATGGTTAAGCTGGATGTAATGCCGATTGATGAATCTATATTGGGCTTTTCAAATCGCTGGTATAAACAGGCCATAGCCGAGCCGATGGACATTAGCTTGCCCAGTGGCATGGTGATTCAAGTTGTTAGCCCCGTTTATTTTATGGCAACCAAGTTTGAGGCCTTTGCTGGACGTGGTAAAGGTGATTACTTTAGTCATGATCTGGAGGATATTGTTTTCGTGATGGAGAATAGAGCAGAGCTCATTATGGAACTGATGAATAGCCCCTCTGAATTAAAACAGTATTTCTCGGAGCAGGCCATGTTACTGCTGAATGATGATTTTTTAAATGTGTTGCCAGGACTGGTAAATCATTCGGAATCAGCCAGAGTGATAGAAAGTCATCTGGATATTATGACTACGTGGTCGTAGATTATAGGGCAATAGGTATTATCAGCTTTAATATCAAGCCTGGACAAAATAAGACATCGACTGCAATCAACCCCGTCACACGCACGTTACACGCTTGATAACCTGCTGAAATAATGAATCGTGATCAACAATATCAAGCTTTATGGCGACTACTACAATGCATATACAATGTTCCAAACATGTCTATAAACTGTCACTTTGTCTATTCATAATATGTATGGTGAAAACAGTGTCTGCTAATCCATTAGTTATCGATGATCGAAGTAGCGGTGATCTGACATCGAATCTAGGCGAAAAGTGGCGCCTTGTTACCGACAATGTGATGGGTGGTATCTCTAATGGTCAACTCAGCCTGCACCAGTACAAGGGTAAAAACTGTCTGCGCATGCAAGGTGATGTTTCAACAGACAACAATGGTGGTTTCGTGCAGATTTCGCTCAATCTGCAAGGTGATGATTCGTTTGATGCAAGTGCTTATAAGGGCGTGGAACTGGAAATTGCAGGCAATAATGAATCATACAATTTACATTTCCGCACGGCGGGTCTGTGGTTTCCCTGGCAGGCCTATCGCTCAACCTTTGATGTGACCGAAGACTGGCAAACCATTCGTATTCCATTTGCTGAAGTAGAGGCATACAAAACAGGCCAGTCGTTCAACTTAAATGAACTCACGCGAATTGGTCTGGTTGCGATTGGTCGTGATTTTCAGGCGGATGTATGTCTGGCGTCGGTGAGATTTTACATTGAGTAATGAGCTGAGTAATGAGATGAAAACATCAGCCATTGTGATTGGTGCCGGGGGTGGACTGGGTTCTGCATTGTGTGAGCAATGGCAACAGGATAGTCACATAGATAATGTGATTGCGGTTAGCCGACGAGTTGAAAAAACAGAGCAGCAGGCAGCCGATGCGAATATCCATGCAAATGCCCATGCGAATATCCAGTGGTTACAGTGCGACTACAGTGAAGCGTCAATCAATGAAGCGGCTGAATCAATTAAACACCTGGCAGGTACGGTCACCCGTGTGTGTATTTGCAATGGCATTTTGCACACAGAAAATATCTGGCCTGAAAAAAGAATAGAGGATCTTACACTCGATGCGATGCAGCAGGTATTTACCGCTAATAGCATGGTTCCTCTACTGTGGTTGAAAGCGTTGCTGCCTGTGGTGAAAGGCCAGACTGACTGTATTATTAGTGTATTCAGTGCGCGTATCGGCAGTATTGGTGATAATCGTTCAGGTGGCTGGTACAGTTATCGGGCATCCAAAGCGGCACTTAATATGTTATTAAAAACAGCGTCTATCGAGTTTTCCCGGCGCGCTAAAAACGTCAAACTCATTGCCTTTCAACCTGGCACCACGGATACCAATCTATCAAAACCATTCCAGGCTTCGGTTCCCGCAGAGAATTTATTAACACCACAGTATGTAGCGGCTCATCTGGTTGATATTATGAATAATCAGTCAGTTGACGGTGAGCTGTCGTTTGTTGATTATGAGAATAAATCTATTCCATGGTAATGAGTTTTTAATCATCTTGCTGATTTGAAAGCTATGATGTATAGAAACCATGATGAATAGCAAGAAGAAATAATCATGTTAATAACATGTTAATAAAGGGCATCAGTATCTATAACGTAAGTTGTAGTAAACTACAGGTACCTGAACTTTTACTTAATCGTTGTCACTATTTATGTCTTTATTAAATCCAGAACCTACTAATTATGTTTATGTGTCGAGACAGGACCCTAACCATATTCTTGCAAGTTACTCGAAGCATGCCATTGAACTGGATGGGGCAGAGTGGCCATCCGCAGAGCATTATTACCAGGCCATGAAGTTCGAGGATGAGGCGATTCGTGAGCAGGTGCGTCTGGCACCCGATCCTTTCGAAGCAGTAAAGATCGCAAAGAAGCATAAACGAAATATTCGTAAAGACTGGAAGAAGATTAAGGTAACGATTATGACACGCGGACTTTATATCAAGTGTCGAACGTATAACACAGTGTCTGCCGCCTTACAGAAAACTAAAGATAGAAGAATTGTAGAACGCAGCCAGTATGATTACTTCTGGGGCTGTGGCCGTGACGGTCGTGGTGATAATGTTTACGGTAAAGTTCTGATGGATATAAGAAACAAGCTTGCTGAGCTTGAATGATTTTATTATTAACGACTTAGATTGTTCAGCGTTATTCTTCACTGTTTCTACAACCCATCTGTTACTCGAACTTATGCCTGATATCAGTGTCTGATTCTTGTACCTTGCTACAGTATCACAAGAGATACCTTATGAAAGTCATTAATTCCATTCTTATCGTTTTTAGCCTGTTGTTTTACACCTCACACTCGGTTGCTGATAAAGCAATATTCGCGGGTGGTTGTTTCTGGTGTATGGAATCTGATTTTGAAAAACTCGATGGTGTTACTGATGTAATGTCGGGTTTTACCGGAGGAACGCTGATTAACCCGACTTATCGGGGAA